>OWIX01000781.1_pt1 | contig 19081 bp, 19 predicted proteins | sample 1732851 | NCBI WGS metagenome assembly OWIX01 (sample SAMN05065761, study PRJEB22554) | human gut metagenome | biome: ENVO:2100002; feature: ENVO:00000062; material: ENVO:00002003 | host: Homo sapiens | place: USA
GGAGGGACTATTTGATTAATATTAACTTCGTCCCAATTTTAACGGGACACTAATGGTCTTACAACAATTACTACATGCGCCTGCGGGTCAAGGCGGTTCAGGAATTTGACCGGATGTATCACGAGCCCGAATACAAGGCCAAATGCCACAAACGGGTCTGGAAGCGGCTCGGATGCTACATCTTCGGCATTTCGTATCAGAGTTATCTGGATTATCTGAAAATGGATGTTTCGGACGTTCCGCCCACACCGCTCGAGGCCCAGCAAGCCAAACGCAAACTGGTGGACAAGCTGCTCGAACGCGAACTGCAAGTGAAAAAACAGCCCGTCCGGCGGAAAGAGCCGGAAGAGGTTAAAAAAGAACCTGTCGAACAGGAGTGACGCCAACTTTTCAGCGGCGGGGCGGTCTTTCGGGGCCGCCCCGTTTTTTCCGGGCGCGGCTCAACTCACCGGGCTTGCGCCGTCATCCCCGTCGGGCATCCCGGCCAAATCTTCCAATATCGTCTGCAAACGCTCGCCCAGGACGATCATCACCCGCTCGTCGTCGTAGTCGGACAATTCCGCGGCTGTCTGCTCGTTCGGGAAAGCCATCGCCACCAATTTGGCACTCAACACCGTCAGATAGGCCAGCGGAATAACCGGGGCTGTGCCCATTCCATCGCCCCGCACGGTGATCCGCTGCTGCGGAACCGCCAGACGCCCCGGTTTTTGGCCTTTTTTCTCGATGTTCCACAGCACGTTCTCCTCGGCCTGCGTGACATAGAGATTGAACGTCGATTCGTTCACATACTCGGCCCGGTCAGCCCAAAAATCGACGCCGTAATCTTCGGCCGTGAGATCGGCACAGATGCCGCAGTCGGGCATGTCGCGCATAATTGCCCGGAGGATGATGTTTTTGTCGGTCAGCTCCGCCGAGCGCAACTCTTTCAGGGCGGCGATGCAGATGCACACCTGCATCATGTAAAGGTGATTGATTGCCCGCAGGACTTTTTCGGAGCCGAAGTCGTTTTCGTTCATCATGGAGTTTTACGTTGTTCATCAATGCGTGTGCCGTTTTGCCGATTCGCATGCGGGAGTATCGGCATGAAAAAGGGGCGGTTCCGCTGAACACAGTGACGCAACTTCACTCAATAGAAGAATTCAACGCGGAAACCGCCCCCGGAGCAGGCCGGAGAATCCGCCCGCCCCGTAGATGCCGCGCAAACAGGCTGCCCGTTTCCATAGGGAGCAGGACGGCAAGACCAGATTATAAAGGGCCGGCCTTTCAGACAGGATTTATTAGCTGCGGCTGAAAGGCGGGATTTCCTGTTTTGCGCGGCAAAGCCGCATCCCAAAAGCCCGGGCACATGCTGCCAACTCCGCCGCACCGGATTGTACGGCGGGGCAGCGTTCCGTTGACCCTCGGCTGAAACTACATATAATAGTTTTCGACGAACTATTCGAAAAAGAGAACGTTCCGCCGTGCCGGACGGCAAAATCCGCACATACCGATTCCGCCCGCTCCCAAGCAGGGGGCGGGTGCAATCCGCAGGTGCGGAGATAGTACGCATGGACGGCAGGACGCAACGGGGTTCCATAGATTCGTGTGGATTGTTGGAAATGCGCCCCGGATAGGCATAAAAAAGGGGGCGCGGTGTCAGCCCCATACGCAGGTCGTGGAAAACCTAAAGTTGGTAGCTGTCCTGCGCCCCTGTCGTGCCCCGCAAAAAATATGCGGGACATAACAAGGACTGACAACCATTATACCAACTTTCAAACCCTCCCGAAAGAGGTTTCCACGTTTGCGTATGGTATAAAGAGTTGTTTACCCTTTATAGTTATGTCCGTCGGCTATGCCGAGTTCTGATAATTCCGCATAATCGTCTGTTTTAGTTTCTTTTAAGTGGCTTCGTGCCACCCCTTTTGGGAAACTTTTGCAGACTATTTGCAGGAATGATAAGCAAATATAGCGAAAATATGGACAGGTCAAAGCGGTTTACCAACTTTTTTCATAATTTTGTAGTTATGAAAAAGAGCGTCAACTTCTTACCCGAAAATAAACGGAACGACCTGAAACAGCTTGTCGATCTGGTTCGCCGGAACATAAAGGATGTCGGCATGGTTATCCTGTACGGCAGTTATGCCCGGAATACCCATGTCGATTACGACCAGCGCATCGAGTTCGGCGTACCGACCTACTTTATGAGCGATTACGACATACTGATCCTGACGCGCAAGCCAATCGGGGCGATTGAGTATTCGCTGTATGACAAAATTGCCGACGCTTTTTTTCAGCACAAGAACAGACCTTTCCATACCAAGCCCCAATTTATCAATTACGGGATAGACGACTTCAACTATGCGCTCTCAAAAGCCCACTATTTCGAAACGGAGATAAAACGACAGGGAATTATTCTGTATGATTCGGGTGAATACAAGTTGGCCCGCCGCCGCAAGTTGAATTTCGACGAGATTCAGGAGCGGGCGCAGAAATATTATGATGACAATTTCAAACCGAAAGCGATTGAGTTCATTCTTTTAAATATTGATTCTTATAATAGGAAGAATTATAAAATGGCTTCATTTAACTTGCATCAAGCCACAGAAAATCTTTTGCGTATAATAGAATTAGTATTTACTTTATATAGCCCCAAAGAACACAGACTTACTGAATTGATGAATCGCTGCAAGCGGTTTACGACCGAAATATTCAAAGCGTTTCCACGCGACACGCCGGAGGAAGAACGACTTTTCAAACTTTTGGAACGGGCTTATGTCGAATCCCGCTATAATCCCGATTTTGAAATAACGAAAGAGGACATCGACGCGCTGCTGCCGAAAGTCGAACGCCTGCGCGACATCGTGGAACGGGTCTGCACGGCGCAGATCGACTACTACGCCCGGCAGAAAAACAAATAACCGCTACTATGGCAAATGAAATTGAAGCCTATACGAATTTTCTGTTTTACAATTCGGAGGACGGCAAAACCAGCATACAGGTAATTGCCGACGCCGACGCCGAAACCATTTGGACGACCCAGAAAGGAATGGCTCAAATTTTCGGCGTGGAAGTCCCTGCAATCAGCAAGCACCTGAAAAATATCTTCGACAGCCGCGAACTTGACGAAAAAGCAGTTGTTTCCAAAATGGAAATAACTGCCGACACCAGAATCAGCCCCCACAACCCGAACTTATGAATGATATAACCCTTATCCAAAATAAAATCTACGAAATCCGCGGCCAGCGCGTGATGCTCGACTTCGACCTGGCACCACTGTACCAAGTTCAAACAAAAGTTTTGAAACAGGCGGTACGCCGTAATATCGAACGATTCCCCGCGGATTTCATGTTTGAAATAACCATAGATGAGTATAACTCATTGAAAGACAGTTTGAGGTCACAAATTGTGACCTCAAACAAAGGAGGCACGAGATATATGCCTTTTGCTTTTACCGAGCAAGGTGTATCCATGCTTTCGAGCGTATTAAGAAGTGACGCCGCTATTCAGGTGAATATCGCTGTCATGCGGGCCTTTGTCGCCATGCGCAACTACATCACTACAACGACGACACTGACGGCCGAGCTGTCCGAAATCCGCGCGAAACTGGCTTTGCTCGAACGTACCGACGAGGACAACGCCGAAGCCATAAACGATCTGTCGGAAGATATGCGCAAGGAATTGGACAATATCTATCAGGCAATCGCCGCCCTGTCTGTCAAAACCCCGCAGGCCCGCAAGCAGCCCCGGCTGATCGGATATAAAACGCCGGAAAAATAGTTGTCGCATGAAACGGTTGCTGAACCGTACCCCATGCAGGTCTTTCCCTGCGGCACCGAACTGCTGTAGCCAAAGTGCGGAGTAGATTTTTGATAGGCAACCGGGCATCGGAGCCATTAACTGCTCCGATGCCCGGTTCCTTATTTACCGCCGTTCAGTTTGCCGCGGCGAACACTTGGCCGATCTTCTGCATTTCCCGTCCGATAAGCTGTTCGGAGCGTTTTATCAATGGCCTGAAAACGAAATAATTCCGCATGTCGTTGATATACAGGATTGTTTGCGCTGATTTGCGGCTATCTGCCAACAAAAAAGGTCTTCTTTCGAAGACCTTTTCGGGTGGAAGATGGGGCTCGAACCCACGACCTTCGGAACCACAATCCGACGCTCTAACCGACTGAGCTACATCCACCGTGTGACCGTCGAACGGTCGTATCGGGATGCAAATGTAATACACTTTTTTTGTCCGTGCAAAAAAAACGGTGAAAAATCTTCGGGAAAATGCCCCGGGTGACAAAATGGCAGGCCGGACTGTACCTTTGTCACCTGGCGTCTGCCAAAAAACGGTTGGCACATCTATTGATGGGACTATGGGTGCTAACGCGCAACAAACTATTCAATAATAAACTAAAAACTGAAAAGCTATGAATGTAAAACCATTATCGGATCGTGTACTCGTCCTCCCGAATCCCGCGGAGGAGAAAACGGCCGGCGGACTGATCATCCCCGACACGGCGAAGGAGAAACCGCTGGCAGGTAAAGTAGTCGCTGTGGGCCCCGGTACTTCGGAGGTCAAAATGGAAGTCAAGGTCGGCGACCAGGTACTTTACGGCAAGTATGCCGGGCAGGAGATCCAGGTCGACGGCGTGGATTACCTGATCATGAAGCAGAACGATATTTTGGCGATTATCTGACGATAACCGGTCGTCATGACCTCGAAATTTTTACATTCCCTCTGAAAATCCCTTTGAAATGGGGGACTCCGGGGATAAGCTTATGAACGAATATAAAATATAAAGTTATGGCAAAAGATATCAAATATAATGTTGAGGCGCGCGAACTGCTCAAGGAGGGTGTCGATGCGCTGTCGAACGCAGTGAAGGTGACGCTGGGCCCCAAAGGCCGTAATGTGATCATCGACAAGAAATTCGGTGCGCCGCAGATCACCAAGGACGGTGTGACGGTGGCCAAGGAGGTGGAGCTCGAAGACGCTTTCGCCAACATGGGCGCCCAGATGGTACGCGAGGTCGCTTCGAAGACCAACGACGATGCCGGCGACGGTACGACGACCGCCACGGTGCTCGCACAGTCGATCATCGGCGTAGGCCTGAAGAACGTGACGGCCGGTGCCAATCCGATGGATCTCAAACGCGGCATCGACAAGGCCGTGGCCAAAGTGGTCGAGTCCCTGCGCAAGCAGAGCCAGGAGGTGGGCTCGGATTTCGACAAGATCGAGCAGGTGGCCACTATTTCGGCCAACAACGACGAGACGATCGGTAAGCTGATCGCCGAGGCGATGGCCAAGGTCAACAACGAAGGCGTGATCACCGTCGAGGAGGCCAAGGGTACCGAGACCCATGTGGAGGTCGTAGAGGGTATGCAGTTCGACCGCGGTTATATCTCGGCTTACTTCATGACCGATCCCGAGAAGATGGAGGCACAGCTCGAGAAGCCTTACATCCTGATTACCGACAAGAAGATTTCGACGATGAAGGAGCTGATGGGCGTGCTCGAGCCGGTGGCGCAGAGCGGCCGTTCGCTGCTGATCATCGCCGAGGACGTGGACGGCGAGGCGCTGTCGGCGCTCGTGGTCAACAAGCTGCGCGGTACGCTGAAGATCGCCGCCTGCAAGGCTCCGGGCTTCGGTGACCGCCGCAAGGAGATGCTCGAGGATATCGCCATCCTGACGGGTGCTACGGTGATCTCGACCGACAAGGGTATGAAGATGGAGGATACCGACCTTACGATGCTCGGTACGGCCGACAAGGTGACGCTCAACAAGGAGAACACTACGATCGTCGACGGTGCCGGCAAGAAGGAGGAGATCGCAGCCCGCGTGGCTCAGATCCGCTCCTCGATCGACAAGGCTACGTCGGATTACGACAAGGAGAAGCTCCAGGAGCGTCTGGCCAAACTGGCCGGCGGTGTGGCCGTACTCTATGTGGGTGCCGCTACCGAAGTCGAGATGAAGGAGAAGAAAGACCGCGTGGACGACGCACTGGCTGCGACCCGTGCCGCTGTCGAAGAGGGTATCGTCCCGGGCGGCGGTGTGGCTTACATCCGCGCTACGGCGGCCCTCGAAGGGATGAAGGGTGCCAACGAAGACCAGACGACCGGTATCCAGATCGTGAAACGTGCGATCGAGGAGCCGCTGCGCCAGATCGTCGAGAACGCCGGCGGCGAAGGTTCGGTCGTTGTCAACAAGGTGAAGGAGGGCAAGGATGCCTTCGGTTACAACGCCCGCGACGACAAGTATGAAGACTTGTTGAAGGCCGGTATCATCGACCCGACGAAGGTGTCGCGCGTTGCGCTGGAGAATGCCGCTTCGATCGCTTCGATGTTCCTGACCACCGAATGCGTGCTGGCGGAGAAGAAATCCGATGCTCCCGCCATGCCTGCTATGCCCGCAGGCGGTATGGGCGGCATGATGTAATCATCGGTTCGCAATATGGAAAACCGGAGCCTCCGCTGAGGCTCCGGTTTTTGTTTTGCCGCGAAGCGGTCGAAGCGGCATTCTCCGGCGCCGCGGGCGGTTGGCCGGGAGGGGTTCCGTCCGGGGCGGCGGGTACTTCGTTGGCCGCAGGGCTATTCCTGTCCGCACATTTGCGGTTCGGCATCTATCATATGCCGGCCGAGCCGATCTGTGCCCCGGCGAATTGCCCGGGCTTGTAGTGTCGGCTGCGTCTTTGTCGCTCATGCGCCCGGGAGCCATGAGCCGGGTGTGTGGCAGTCCGAAATGCCGTCGATGCGATAGGCCATTGCTATGATCGGCAGGCCGAATGCGAAAATTACAGCCTCAGGCCCTGCCGGTGCGGCAGGCGGGCTTTGAAAATGAAATTGGGCTGTATTGAGTGCGTTTTTGGCTGATTTGTTTGGTGTTTGAGGCGGGAATATCTAACTTTGTCCGAGCAAAATAATCGGTTCCCAGGAGTGGGGAAGAAGTGCAACGGGAGATGCGGAACCATTTTATTAATCTAACACACCCACAATGAAGAAAATTACCATCTTAATGCTGGCCTTCCTGGCCGTCTCCTGCATCGAGAAGAACGATGTCCGTCCCGGCAGCCCCTTGGATGTGGACATCGACCATTACCAGACGGCCCGCACGTACGATGTCCCCGTGAAAGAAGGTTGCATCACCGTAGTGAAGGCATACGGGGTGACGCTGGCCGAGGCCGAAAGCCCCATGACGATCTGGGTGCCGCGGATGACCCTGACCCGTTCGGACGAGGGGCTGACGACGACGTTCGTCCCGCGCGATGAGTACCCCAATTTCGCAGGCAACAAATCGCAGTTGTTCCAGGTAGTATGTTTCGAGGACTCCAGGCGCGGGGATTACGATTACAACGACCTGGTCATCCATGTGCTGTACCAGACCCGGCAGAACATTTTCGGGTTCGGCGTACAGCCCGTGGCGTTGGGGTCGACGAAATCCATCAAACTGGGATGTGTCGTTTACAAGGGCGGCAAGCGTATCTTCAAGGGGTTGATCACCCCCGAAGGTGCCGATTGCCGGTCGCAGTATTTCAAGTCGATGGAAGGGACGCTCAACACCTACGACAAGGCCAATATCAAGGTCGGGGAGTACCTGGGATCGACGATCCGCAACTGGGATGTGTCGAAGATCGAAGGGAACGGCCCGATGCGCGTTGAGTGGTATATCGAGGTGGATAACGGCGTGGAACTCTATGCCTTGTCGACTGCCTACCTGAACGATTCGTTCGACAAGGACAAATTGCCCTACGGGCTGGTGATCACCGCCACGGGGACGGAGTATGTCGACGAGAACGGCGGCTACCTCTGCGGGTTCGACTGGTTCAACTATCCGCGCGAATCGGTGCATATCAAGGAGGTTTATCCCGAGCTGTGGAACTGGCTGACTACGGACAGCAGCTATGATTTTGCCGATATTTACGATGGCAGAAATGTCCCTGCGAATGCTTGCCCTGCCGCCGACCTGGGGCTGTTCGAAGCCCGGACGATCGACGTCACCAACAGGAAATACCGGGCTGACTGAGCCCGTGCCGATAGCGGCCGAGGCGGGTTGCGGTGCCGTCGCCGATTGAAAAAAGCAACCCTGCGGGGTTGCTTTTTTTATGTGCGGGCTTGTTGTCATGCGCTGCGTGCCCCGGGGATGCCGGATTGTGCGATGCACGGCGTTGAATGCCCGATACCGGCGGCGTGTGCTGCGCCATTGCCGCCCCTGTTCCCTGCTCCCGGTTCCGATCTTTTGGCAGGACAGGGCCGCATTTTTTGTCAGGGCATCCACTCCAGAATCCCCGTCACGGGGTGGGCGGCACGCCAGGCTTCGAATTCCGTGTAGGTGCCCACGCCGTCGCGCAGTACGGCCTGGTAATATTCGATACCCATGATCTTCTCCGCCTCCGGGGTTTCGTATTTGAGCCGGAGGATCGTTTCGCGCGTCCGGTCGGTCAGCACGGCGGCGATGCGGTCGGCTACCCGTTCGAAATAGCCGTCGTAGGCCGAACCCCGGGGCATGTGGATCATGTCGATCTGCCATAACTGGTCGTCGGCATCGGCATACCAGGCATGCCATTCGAGGCATTGGTCGGGGGCGTCGAGCAGGTTGTTGAAGGTGATGCTGCGGATGCGGCTGTTTTCGGCCAGGCGTGCCATGGCGGCGAAGCTGTCCGCAAGGCGCAGCGGTGAGGAGTAGATGTGGAAGTCGATGTCGTGGTGCGTCATCAGCAGTCCCGTGCGGAGCGACCCGACCAGGTTGGGTTCGGCGCCGACGGAGCGCCATGCGGCTTCGAGCCCGGAGTCGCGGATAACCTCGCGGGCGCGCTGCTGGTTGGCGGCCGCAATCTTCGTCAATTCATTCATTGTGCGGTAAATGTCGGGGTCAATATACGGAGTTCATAAAGTGCGCCGGACAAAAGGTTCGTTCCGGCCGGCGGGTAGTTGCGTGTGCGGTTATTTGCCCAGCAGAATGCGTGCCTGGGCTATGGCGGCATCGGTGATGCGGCTGCCGGAGAGCATCTTGGCGATCTCGGTGATGCGCTCCTCGTCCGTCAGGCGGGCGATGCCGGTGCGTCCGTCGCGTTTGTAGACCACGAAATGGGCTGCGCCTTTCGACGCCACCTGCGGCAGGTGGGTGATGTCCACGACCTGCAACGTCGCGGAGAGTGATTCGATGATCTCGCCCATGGCGTCGGCGATGCGCCCGGAGACGCCCGTGTCGATCTCGTCGAAGATGACCGTCGGCAACTGCATGCGCCGGGCCAGCAGGGATTTGAGCGCCAGCATGACCCGCGAGAGCTCACCGCCCGAGGCGATACGTTCGACGCTCTGGGGCGTCGCGTTGCGGTTGGCCGAGAAGAGGAATGCCACGCCGTCGCCTCCCGTGCGCCCGAGGTCGGGGAGCGGGGTGAGCGCCACTCGGAATACGGTTTCGGGCATGCCCAGCTGTGCGAGCGTCGCCAGTATCTGTTTTTCGAAGGCCGGGGCGGCTTTTGCGCGTGCCTTGTGCAGCCTGTCGGCCAGCGAGCCGGCCTTCTGTGCGGCTGCGTCCAGTTCTTTTTCAGCCGCTGCGATCTCTTCGTCGCCGTGTACGATGGCGGCGAGCTGTGCGGCATAGCAGTCGCGGGCTGCGATCAGCTCCGCTTCGGAGGCGACGCGGTGCTTTTGTTGCAGGGCGTAGAGGGCGTCGAGGCGTGCGGCGAGTTTGGCCAGCCGTTCGGGGTCGGCGTCGAGGCGTTCGCTGTCGGCGGCTACGGCGTTGTCGATGTCCTTCAGCTCCTCGAGTACGGAGTGCAGGCGTGCGGCGTATTCCCCGGCCGCGGGGAAATGTTCGCGGATGCGTGTCAGGTCGTTCTCGGAATTTTTCAGGAGCGTGAGCACCCCGGTTTCGTCGGCATCGAGGGCGTTGCGGAGCGTAGTGAGCACCTCGCCGATGCGGTCGGCGTTCTCCAGTACGGCCAGTTCTTCCTCGATGGCGGCCTGTTCCCCTTCGCGCAGGTTGGCAGCCGTGAGTTCTTCGCTCTGGAAGCGGAGCCACTCCTCGTCGCGGCGTCCGTCGGCGGCGGCTTCGCGCAGGGCGGCGAGCCGGCGCCGCAGTTCCGTAAGCCGCGTGTACTGCGCGGCATATTGTGCGAGCAGTTCCCCGTTCCCGGCCACGGTGTCGAGCGCCGAGGTGCGGAACTCTTCCGAGGAGAGGATCAGGTTCTGATGTTGCGAGTGGATGTCGATCAGGCGGGTGCCGAATTCGCGCAGCTGGGCCAGTTGCACCGGGAGGTCGTTGATGAAGGCGCGGCTCTTGCCGGTCGGGGTTATCATGCGCGTTACGGTAGTCTCCGGCGCATAGTCGAGGTCGTTCCCGGCGAAGAAAGCCTCCATGTCGCGCCCCGAGAGGTCGAAGGTGCCTTCGACCACGCAGTTGCGTGCGGCGTCCTTCATGGCCGAGCCGTCGTTCTTGGCGCCCAGCAGCAGGCCGAGGGCACCGAGCAGGATGGATTTGCCGGCTCCCGTTTCACCCGTGATGATGTTCAGGTGGGGATCCAGCTCCATTTCGAGCTTGTCGATAAGCACGTAGTTCTCAACCGACAGACGGCGTAACATGGCGGTCTTTATTTTAACAGTGATTCGATTTTGTCGACGATACGTCCGGCTACTTCGCTCTTCGGCATCAGGGGCAGCGGCTCGCGGCCGTTGCGGTCGATGAAGGTCACCTTGTTGGTGTCGCCGCGAAATCCCGCGCCGGCGTCGCGCAGCGAGTTGAGGACGATGAAATCGAAGTTCTTTCGCGCGAGCTTTGCCTCGGCGTTGGCCTGTTCGTCGTGTGTTTCGAGGGCAAAGCCGACCAGCAGGCGGCCGCCTTTGGCGGCTCCCAGCTCTGCGGCGATGTCGCGCGTACGGCGCAGGGTGATGTGCATTTCGCCCTCGCCCTTCTTGAGCTTGGTCTGCGAAACCGTGTCGGGCGTATAGTCTGCCACGGCGGCGCACATGACAGCGCCGTCGGCGCCCTCGAAGGCTCGGGTCGTGGCATCGTACATCTGGGCGGCCGAGAGCACGTCCACGCGTTCCACGCCCGGGGGCGTCGGCAGCGACGTACGCCCCGTGACGAGGGTCACCTGCGCACCGCGTGCGGCCAGCGCTCCGGCGATGGCGTAGCCCATCTTTCCCGACGAGTGGTTCGAGATGAACCGCACGGGGTCGATGGCTTCGATCGTGGCGCCTGCCGTTACGACGAAGCGTCTACCTTGCAGGCTCTTTTTTTTTTCGGGATTTTCTCCGCCGAACAGTTGGCCGACGAAGGCGGCGATGTCGGCAGGTTCGGCCATGCGGCCCTTGCCCGTCAGTCCGCTGGCCAGCTCGCCTTCGGCGGGCTGGACGATCCGCACGCCCCGTTCGGCCAGACGGCGCAGGTTCTCCTGCGTCGCGGGATGGGCGTACATGTCGAGGTCCATGGCCGGCGACACGACGACCGGGCAGCGGGCCGAGAGATAGGTCGTCAGCAGCAGGTTGTCGGCGATGCCGCAGGCCATTTTGGCCAGCGTATTGGCCGTGGCGGGGGCTATCAGGTAACAGTCGGCCCACTCGCCGAGCGAGACGTGCGAATTCCACGCTCCGTTTTCCGGGTCGAAGAATTCCACGAGAATCGGGTTTTTCGAGAGGGTGGCCATCGTCAGGGGCGTGATGAACTGCTTGGCCAGCGGCGTCATGACGACGCGCACTTCGGCGCCCGCGCACTTCAATAAACGACAGAGCACAGCCGCCTTGTAGGCCGCTATGCTTCCCGTAATGCCCAGCAGTATACGCCGTCCCGCGAGTCCTTCGACCGTGCGGCCGGCGCCGGGGCTTTGTATGTCGTGTCCCTGCGAGTCCATGCCGGCGGGCTGTTACGCCTCCTTGACCTCTTTGTTCTCCTTGAAGAAAAGCTCGTCGTCGAGGAACTCCTCGGTGGCGATGATCGCGGGCTTGGGAAGACGCTCGTAATAGCGCGAAATCTCGATCTGCTCGCGGTTCTCGAAGGTCTCCTCCATGGTGTCCGTGGGCGATGAGAAGTCGGCGAGCTTGCGGTTCAGCTCGGTCTTCAGCTCGGTTGCGATCTGGTTGGCGCGGCGGGCGATGATATTTATCGACTCGTAGACATTGCCGGTCTCCCGGTCCAGATCGACCAGTTTACGCGTAATGGTGTTGTTGGGAATGTTCTTCTTGATTTCCATTGCTATATGTTGTTGTCTTCTTGCTTGTTGCGGTCCAGATAATCGCGGGCGTGCTGGGCCATGCGGTCCACCTCCTTGATATGTTTCGATTCGGGGAACTCCTCTTTGAACGAGAGGTACGAGTCGAGCATCGCCAGATAGCGGTCGGTCTGCTTCTCGGCGACCGAGTTGCTGGCGAAGCGGTAGCTGGCGTCCACGATCAGGTACATGATCTCCTCGCGGTGCGAACTTTCGGGGTATTGCTTGAGCGCGTTCTTGAGCGATACGATGGCCGACTTGTAGCGGCCTATCTTATAATAAGTGTATGCGTTGAGGTAGGCCTTGTCGTGCAGGCGCTGCGTCAGCTCGGTGTTGATGGTCTTGAAATTCTCGATCTGCTCGCTGTGCGGATAGCGCGACATGAATTCGTTGATGGCGATCAGCGCCTGTCCGGTCATCGTCTGGTCGCGCGAAGGGCCGGGCGAAAGATAGTAGAAGCAGAGTGCGTACATGCCTTCGGCGTCCTCGATGAAGGCGCTGCGGCCGAACTTGCGGCGGAAATCGTCGAGAAGCGTCGCCGCCGTGTCGTAATCGCGGTTCTTGTATTTGCAGCGGGCGTTGAAGAACGAAATGCTGTCTTCGCGGGGCGTGCCGGAGTAGTAGTGCTGGACGCCTTCGAAGAGCGTCGAGGCCCGCGACCACTTCTCCTTCTGGTAGTACTCCAGCGCCTTGCTGTAAATCAGGTCGGGTTGTCCGCTTTTGAGCAGGGCGTTGATTCCTGCGCATCCGCTAAATGCAGTGATCAGGATCACTCCGCACACGGCGTATAAAAAAGTCTGCTTCATCGATAAATCTTTTACGGCGCTTTATCGCGCAAAGTTACGCATAAATTAACGATTTGCAAAATTATTTATTGTGCAAAAAAAGAGTGCGTCTCCGCACCCTTGTTTTTTGTTCAGAAGAAGAACCCGACCGAACCTCCGTAAACGAGGTTGCGCGGGATCCTGACCCGCTGCGACACGCCGTCGGAGACGAAGGTGTTCCAGACGTGCGAACGGGCGTAACCAGACAGGCGGAAGTCGAAAAAGAATTTGCGGATGTTGAATCCCACGCCGCCCATGATGCCGACGTCGTCGTTGAAATTCACCTTCAGCAGTTTCGGGGCGCTGTCCCGCTCGGAGTCGGCCACGCGGAACTGGGCGCCGCCGAAGAGCCGCAGGGGCCCGAACTGGAGACCCAGCTGCAGCGGGATTTCGAACCGCTCCGAACGCAGCGAGACGCTGCGGGTGCGGGAGCCTTCGGCGCGGATCGAGTAATTGACGAATGCGAAATTAAGCTCCGACTGCAGGTGCAGGCGGCGGGTGAGGTTGAACCGCAGGACGAAGCCCGCCTGATAGCCCGCCTTGGCGGGACCGGGCCGGAATCGGTTTTCTCCGATTTCCACGCGGGAAAAAGGTGTGGCTGGTGGTGGTGACGCCGCCGCGGACGCCGACCTGAAAGCGGCGCTGGGCCGAAGCCGCGCCGGTGAGCAGCAGCGCGCAGAGCAGGAGCGGGAAGAGATGTTTCATGCCGAAATTAGCTGGTTTTAAGGTTGCTGCGGAGGTTACATCAGGGGTGACACGAGCCGCAGCACATCGCCCAGCGTGCGCCGCCATGCCGCCGGCCGCCATTCGCCCCGCACGATCCGCCGGCACGAGGCCAGATCGCCGTCGAAGGTGGCGGACAGCTCCCGGACGACCTGCCGGTCGCGGATGAAGGCCGTGACTTCGAGGTTGTCCAGCAGACTGCGGTAATCCATGTTCGCGGTGCCGACCGAGGCCGTGTCGTCGTCCACGATCAGCAGTTTGGCATGCAGGAAGCCGTTGGCGTAGCGGTAGAGTTCGATCCCCGCGTCGAGCAGGTCTCCGACGTAGGAGTCCGATATCAGGTCCGTGAACGGCGAGTCGCTGCACGTCGGGATCATCACCTGCACCCTCACGCCGCTCCGGGCCGCCAGCCGCAGCGCGTCGAGCAGCATCGCGGGCGGCAGGAAGTAGGGCGAGGATATGCGCACCCTGCGCTGCGCCCGGACGATGGCCGCGGCGAACGCCTCGGCGATGGTCAGCCGCGAGGGACCCTCTTCGGCCCATGCGAGCTGGATCGGCAGCCGCTGCCGGATGTCGTGCGGCGCGATATGGCGGCGGATGTCGAGACTCTCGCCGCGTACGCGCGCCCAGTCGGCGATGAAGAGCTTCTGCAGGTCGGCGACGGCGTCGCCCTCGACGCGAAGGTGCTCGTCGCGCCACTTGCCCATGTAATCTCCGTCGAGGTAGTATTTCGCAATGTTTATGCCACCCAAGTAGGCGACCTTTCCGTCCGTAACGACTATTTTGCGGTGGTTGCGGCGGGTGACGCGCGTGGTGAACCACGGGAAACGCACCGGTTCGAAAGCCGCCGTCTCGACGCCCGCCTCGTGCATGCGGCGCAGCATCGTGCGGCTGAGCCGCCACGAGCCGACGGCGTCGTAGATGACGCGCACTTCGAGTCCCGCACGGGCTTTGCGTATCAGGATTTCGGCGATGGTGCGTCCGATGCGGTCGTCGCGGATGATGTAGTACTCCATGTGGATCGACCGCACGGCCCGCTGGAGCGAGGCGATCAGCGCCGTGAAGGCGTTGTTGCCGTTGTGGAGCAGTTCGACGCTGTTGTGGCGGGTGATGCGTGTGCCGCAGCCCCGTGCGATGATCTGTCCGAGACGGTCGCCGCGGTATGCGCGGCGTTCCGCCGCCGGGAGGTGCGGCCGGTAACCAGCCAGTACGTAGAGCAGCGTGCCGGCTACGGGGAGCAGCAGGATCAGCGCCAGCCACGCCGCAGCCGACGCGGGCAGACGTTTCTGTCGGGTGACGAGCGGAACGGCTCCGAGCGTCCATGCGATGTGAATTGCAAGCAGCAGATACATAACCCGTGCGTGAGGGCATACTCCGTGCCATGCAGGTTGAAAAAAGATTTGGAAATTCGGAATATACTTCCTATCTTTGCTGTATAATGAAAATCAGGGTTCTGGCCTTCACCGGTCAGGATTCTTATTTTTTTACGATGTTTAATTCGAAACTCCTCCTCTGCGGAGGGGGATTCAGGAAGGTTTTAGATGCGGGGCGGGCGTTTTCGGATGCCTAAAGTGAGTTCGACGGGTTCCGGCATTTGAAATCTTTCGCGGTGTTATGAAACTGAATACGTCGGACTCGTATAAAATTATGGCAAAAGAGATTATCTATCTGACAGCGGAGGGGTACAAGAAACTCAGGGACGAGCTCGACCACATGCGTTCCGTCGAGCGTCCTGCAATTTCGGCGGCGATCGCCGAAGCGCGCGACAAGGGCGACCTTTCGGAGAACGCAGAGTACGACGCTGCCCGCGAGGCGCAGGGTATGCTGGAGATGCGTATAGCCAAGCTGGAGGATTCGCTTGCCAACGCACGGGTGATCGACGAGTCGAAAATCGACAAGAGCAAGGTGCAGATTCTGAGCAAAGTGACGCTGCTGAATCACAACACCAAGAAGGAGATGGTCTACACCATCGTCGCCGAGCACGAAGCCAACCTGCGCGAGGGCAAGCTGGCCATCGGCACGCCGATCGCCAAAGCGCTGCTGGGCCACAAGAAGGGCGACCGGGTCGACGTGGAGGTTCCCGCCGGAACGATTCACTTCGAGATCCTCGACATCAGCATTTAGGCGCCCGTTCCCGCAGGGCAGCGGCGCCGCATCGTCCGCTCCCGGCCGGGTGCAGGACACGACATACATCCCCGTTTGTGGGTATTTTTGCAGGACCGTTTTGTGCGGTCCTTTTTTTGTGCTACTTTTGGCAGCAGAAAGATGATACGCAAAGCACCCAAACGGATATACGCCGCTCTGCTGCTGCTGATTCTGGTCGCAGCGTACGCAGGACACAAGGTCCACATCTACAAGGAGGACCCTGCGCATTTCGCCGCGCTCTGCGGCGATCTGATGCCCGACAACGGCGCGCATCAGATCGTGGTGGAACGCTGTATCGTCGACGACTTCTATTTCTTCCCCTATCTCGACGCAGTACAGCCCGCGCACTCGTTCTATTGCGGGATGCTGGGCGTTCTGATGCCCGAAGCCACGCAGTGCAGACGCTGCATGCCGGTTCCGGGCGTTTCGCTGCGCGCGCCTCCCGCGGCGTAACCCGCAATCCCCTTCCCATCCTGTTTTTTGCCGGGCCGTGCGGTCCGGCGGGTTACGTATGTCATTCAAACAATCCGATAAGCAATGAAAAAATATCTGTTGCCGGCACTCTTCATGTGTCTGTATGCCGGTGCGTCGGCCGCGGAGACGCCGAAGAGGAGCACCGACGCCAATCTTTTCGGCCACGTCGTGGACCGTGAAACCCATGAACACCTTCCCTATGCGACCGTCGCCGTGACGGGCACGGCATTCGGCACCACGACCGACGCGTCGGGACACTATTTTCTGAAAAACCTGCCCGAAGGCGAGCTGACGCTCGAAGTCCGTGCGCTGGGGTACGCCGTGCTGGAGAAAAAGGTGACGCTCGAACGGGGACAGACCCTCGAACTGAATTTCGAGGTGATGCAGAGCGGCATTTCGATGGACGAAGTGGTCGTCTCGGCCAGCCGCTCGGCCACGCTGCGGCGCGAAGCGCCTGCGCTGGTGAGCGTGCTGGACGCCGCGCTGTTCGAGAAAACGAACGCTTCGTGTCTGGCGCAGGGGCTTTCGTTCCAGCCCGGCGTGCGGGTCGAGGACGACTGCCAGAACTGCGGCTTCGCGCAGGTGCGCATCAACGGACTCGACGGCCATTATTCGCAGATTCTCGTCGATTCGCATCCGGTCTTTTCGGCCCTGACGGGCGTCTACGGACTGGAGCAGATTCCGGCCAACATGATCGAGCGGGTCGAGGTGCTGCGCGGTGGCGGTTCGGCGCTGTACGGCTCGTCGGCCATCGGCGGCACGATCAACGTCATCACCAAGGAACCTTCGCGCAATTCGGCGCAATTGGCGCATACGCTGACCTCGCTCGGCGGCAGCAACTCCTACGACAACAACACGATGCTCAATGCGTCGCTCGTGACCGAGAGCGGCCGTGCGGGGCTTTGCGTCTTCGCTCAGAACCGCCACCGTTCGGGGTACGACCACGACGGCGACGGATTTACCGAGCTGCCCCTGATCAACAGCCGGTCGGCCGGCATGCGGTCGTTCTTCCGCACGGGCGCCTATTCGCGCATCACGGCGCAGTACCACCACATCGACGAATACCGCCGCGGCGGCGACCTGCTGGACCTGCCGCCCCACGAGGCGATGGTGGCCGAGCAGACCGACCACTCGATCGACGGCGGAAGCCTTTCGTTCGACATCTCGTCGGCCGACCGCCGCAACCGTTTCAACGCCTATGCGTCGTTCCAGAATACGGCCCGCAAGAGCTACTACGGCAGCAAGCAGGACCCCGATGCATATGGTACGACGCACGACCTTACGGTCGCGGCGGGCGTACAGTACGTCCATGCGTTCCGGAAACTGCTTTTCATGCCCGCCGAACTGACGCTCGGCAGCGAATACAGCTACGACGACCTGAACGACCGTTCGATCGGCTACGACATCAACACCGCCCAGACGGTGCATATCGTGGGCGGCTACCTGCAGAACGAATGGAAAACGAAGAGATGGTCGCTGCTGATCGGCGGACGTTTCGACAAGCATAATCTGGTGGACCACGTGATTTTCAGTCCCCGCGCAAATATTCGTTTCAACCCTTCGGAGGCGGTGAACCTGCGCGTGAGCTATGCGGGCGGCTATCGGGCGCCGCAGGCCTTCGACGAGGACATGCATATCGCCGTGGTGGGCGGCAAGCGGGTCCGCATCCGGCTCGCCGACGACCTCAAGGAGGAGCGTTCGCACAGCGTGAGCCTTTCGGCCGACCTTTATCACAACTTCGGCAGGGTGCAGACCAACCTGCTGGTCGAGGGGTTCTATACGATTCTCGACGACGTCTTCGCACTGCGCGATCTGGAAGATACGGACGACGGAGGCAAGATCAAGGAGCGTTACAACGGTTCGGGCGCCGCCGTGCGCGGCTTCAACGTCGAGGGGCGGGCGATTTTCACCCGCTGGTTCGAACTGCAGGCGGGCGTAACCCTCCAGCAGAGCCGCTATAAGGAGCCTGAACAGTGGAGCGAGGACGCCGACGTGCCGCCCGTGCGCCGCATGTTCCGCACCCCCGACGCCTACGGCTACTTCACGGCGTCGTTCAAGCCGGTCCGGAACTTCACGGCCGACCTGACGGGAACCTGCACCGGCTCGATGCTCGTGCAGCACATGGCCGGATCGGGCGTCGCGCAGGATGCGGCCGTCTCGACGCCGTCGTTCTTCGATATGAACGTCCGCCTGTCGTACGACCTGCGTATCTACAAGGAGATAACCTTGCAGCTTTACGGCGGTGTGCAGAACCTCTTCAATGCCTACCAGAAGGATTTCGACAAGGGCGCCGACCGCGATTCGGGCTATATCTACGGTCCGTCGCTGCCCCGCAGCTGGTTCGTCGGCGCGAAGTTCAGTTTCTGAGTCTGCGCTGCTGCGTCCGACGGCAAAGGCTGCCCTTTCGGGGGCAGCCTTTTGCGTGTGGCGGCGGTCTCTGCGGGCCGTTTCGGATACGTGTCGCGGCCCGGAATCCTGTGCCGGGTTTTGCGGGGAATAGGTTGTGACGCCTGCGCAAAGTCGCCGGAATGTCCGGTCGGGTGCGGAGAATTTCATCCGGGAAGCAAAAAGCCGCCCCGGATTCCGGGGCGGCCTTGCCGTATATCTTGGCGCGGAATTAGATCGCCTTGATTTCGTGGAGTACGTTGTTGGTCTTGCGGACCGCGTCGGCCGAAGCTGCGAACTTCTCGGCCTCTTCTTTCGAAAGGTCGATCTTCACGATCTTCTCGATGCCCTTGC
>OWIX01000825.1_pt1 | contig 18301 bp, 10 predicted proteins | sample 1732851 | NCBI WGS metagenome assembly OWIX01 (sample SAMN05065761, study PRJEB22554) | human gut metagenome | biome: ENVO:2100002; feature: ENVO:00000062; material: ENVO:00002003 | host: Homo sapiens | place: USA
GTCGGCAGCGTCAGATGTGTATAAGAGACAGGGATGAGCCATCTCATTGCCTCATCCTGCCCGTTTTGTATGCAAATTCTTTGAGGATGGAGAGATTATGCCATGAAAAAAGCAATTTCCCTGTTCCTGGCGCTTGTCATGCTTGTCAGCGTATTTGCCGGGCTCGGCATAACCGCCTATGCCGCAGATACGCAGACGCTCTGGGTCGATCCGGTCAACGGCAGCGACAGCGCCGCCGGTACGCAGGTTGCCCCCTTCCAGACGATTGAAAAGGCAAAAGCCGCTTCTGCAGCGCTGAGTGCAGGCGGTGATGTGACGGTATGGCTGCACGGCGGAACCTATCGTGTCAGCAATGCGATCACGTTCACCTCTGCCGACTCTGGCAAGAACGGCCATGTCATCACATATAAGGCCGTTTCCGGCGAGGTTCCGGTCATTTCCGGCGGCACGCCCATCACCGGCTGGACGATATATGACACACAGAAGAACATTTATGTCGCCGACGTTCCGGCTGCGGCAGTCAATTCGCGTCAGTTCTATGTGGACGGCGAGCACCAGACCCGCGCCATGACGGAACAGTCTCCCACAGACTGGACGCTGTTCGGCACAAAGGGTTATATGTCTCCTGCCGTTACGACGCAGGAAGCAAATGAGTATCTGGTTCTCGATCTCGGAAAAGTACGCAGTGTCAACTATCTGACCGCATATTCGTCCATACAGGCGGATAAAAACGGCCGTGCGGCCGGATTTCCGCAGGACTTTACAGTTGAAACCTCAGAGGATGGCACAGCTTGGACGGTACAGTGTGAACAAACCGGATATGAGTCGCCTGTGGTTGCTACCGCTGCAACAGTCAACTTTGCACCGGCTCAGGCACGCTATATTAAGCTAAATGCAACAAAGCTCGGCACTGCGAGCAGGACGAACCCTGGCCGGTATATGTTGGCCATTTCCGAACTGGAAACGGGTCTGAAAACCGGCAGCAATACAGATCTCTCGGAGGTTGTTGTTGATTATGACACCAACCTGATGACTGCTGTTGAGGTTCTGGGGCACAACGAAAATCATGACTGGAACTGGCTGAATCAAACCGGCTATGGCAGCGCGAACCTGTTTGACAACAATCCGGACACCGTCGTTACAACAGGCGGGTATTATCGCCAGCAGATCGAAGTCGAGGGCGTTTACCCATGGCTCAGTACAAATATCAGCCAGAACGGACAGAACGCAGAGATTGCAGCAATTCGAATCGCGGTTGACGCCATCAATCAACCCGTAGATTTTACAATCGAAATTTCACAGTCGAATGATCCCGGCAACACGGACTGGACAATCGTTCACAGCGAAACAGCGTTCGATTGGTCACAGAGTCGGTCGGCTGTCTTCATTTTTAGCCCGTGTGAGGCGAAAAAAGTTCGCTTGCACGCTACAAAAATTGCAAATGGCGAGGAAACGCCCGGCACAGAGAGTGACGACGGCAAGGAATACGCACTCCGTGTTGCGGAATTTGCAGCGTTTGCGCCCAAGTCCGGTAGCAGTGAGCCCGCCGAAATAGACTACACGACAAATTTGCTGCACCCTGGATGTGTAGAGGGCATCTTCCATAACAACCCCAACAAGGAATCCTATAACTATGATGAAGTCGGAACATTCCCGCTGGACGCGCTGGTAGACGGCAATAGCAGCGCCTATAGCTTTATCACATCCAAACCGTATCAGCCGGAGTGGCTGCTTGGCAACGGTGGCAGTCTCTCGCCGTGGGTTGAGGTGCGACTGAGCGATAACGGCTCTGCTGTGCAACTTGGCGCGGTACGCGTTGCCGTTCGTCCGCGTGTTGTGCCGAATGACTTTGAAATCCAGACTTCTGTAGACGGTGTGACATGGAAGACAGTTGTGAACGAAGACAACTACGATTGGAGCGAGGAAAAGACCGCTGCTATGTTCACGTTCCAACCGCTACAGGCTGCCCGCTTGCGTTTTGTCGCGCACAATCTCGAAAAGCTTGTTGAGGATGAGAGCTACTACTTTCAGCTCAGCGAGTTGGAGGCGTATGGCGTAGCGCAGACGATTTCGGTTGATACGTCGAACGATTTGCTAAAGCCCGGATGTGTCAGCCCGATTTATCAGATCAATGGCGGCGCACTACAGGATTACACAAACTATACATATCCGCTGAATAATCTTGTTGACGATGATGTGCAGACATTTATCTCTTCGGACAGCCTCCTGAGGCCTTGGCTTGCTGCAAACGGCGGTGAGCTTGCACCGTGGGTAGACGTTTCAGTGACAGATGACGGAACAGCAGTGATGGTTGGCGGCGTGCAGATCAGTATTCAAGAGACCTATAATAAACCGGTTGACTTTTCTATTCTTGCTTCCGAAGATGGTCAGAATTGGACGACGTGCAGGCAGTTGAAAGGGTATGACTGGGGCGAAACAACCTCTCGGTTGTTTACATTTGCACCGGTTTCCGCCAGCAAATTGCGTATTCAGGTTCGCGATCTGGATGGACAGCAGGAGGGGTTGCCGCTTTATTTCCGACTAACTGAACTGGAGGCTTATGCACCGACCGATTTCATTGACATAGGGCGCGTGATTTATGTACAGGTGAGTAGCAGTGAAACGTGTACGCCATCCGGTATTGCGGCGCTGCACGATAACAGCGATAAGACCTATGCCGCAGAGCATGCCATCAACGGAATGTACTATGATAATCTGGAGCATCTTGGTTACGCTGTTCCGGAGAGTTTTGGATTGAAAAACTTTAAAAACACTGCGGATATTGAGATCAACATCCTGCGCTGGTGGCAGCACCGCATCTTCCGAAATAGCGGTGTGTCTGCTGACGGTACGGAGATCTATCTTGATACGGATTGGCTCACATCGCTCCAAAGCACGGCCTATTCCGACCGCATCACATGGATAGAAAACGCGTATGAATTTATCGACCAGCCCGGCGAATGGTATCTTAACCGCAGCGAAAGCAAGCTTTATTATAAGCCAGACGGAAGCATGGATGGCAAGTCGGCGACTCTGCCGGTGACGGAGCAGCTCCTGGTCTTTGAGGGAACCGAAAATATCACATTTGACGGTGTGAAATTCGAAGATACTTCTTGGCTGACGCCGAATGAAATTGGCTACAATGATGCACAGTCCGGTACGTATGCCCAGCACAATGGCGTTTGGGGAGATGTACCTGGCGCGATTGAAACACACGCGGCAAAGAATATCACCATTACAAACAGCGAACTGCGCAATCTTGGCATCGGCGGTATCCGCATCGGCAATGGTAGTTCTGATTGCGCCATTACAAACAGTGCAATCCACGACATTTCCAGTTCCGGTATCTTTATCGGCAATAACACCGGCCATAATCACGGATATTGCGATCCGGGCACGGATGTAACGGGCGTTGTTGTGCGCAATAACTATATCACGCGCACTGGTCTGGACATCTTCGGCTCAAGCGCCATCTGTGCGCTGTATACCTCTGATACCGTGATTGACCATAACGAGGTCTGCTACACAACGTATACCGGTATTTCGCTTGGCTGGGGCTGGGACTGGAAAAACGCCCCCTGCTCCGGAAACAACACCGTTTCCAACAACTACATCCATGATACCGGCAAGACCATCCATGACGGCGGCAGCTTCTATTCGCTTGGCCTGCAGGAAGGTACAAAGGTGTTTGGCAACTATCTACACCACCACAGCGATGGCCTGTATGACAAGGACGGCGGCCTGTATACCGATGAAGGCTCGACGGGCATGGAACTGTACAACAACGTTGTCGGAGACGGCGTTTACTGGTGGCAGAAGATCTGGACGACCAACATCAAGGACTGCTACTGGCACGACAACTTCTATTCTGTGAACCGTTCCTGGGACAGCGGCGTAAATATCCGTCAGGAGGACAACACCTATGTTGAGGGCGGTGATTTCAGTCAATACCCCGCTGCACAGGCTATTATCGACAATGCGGGTCTAACAGATCCAAGCGTGAAAGACGGTGTCCGCATGGGTATTGCAGAGAAGCACAATGTGACATTGATGCAGTATCCGGACGGCGAGGCATACTACTTTGAAAAACCAGCCGGCCTGCTTACATTTACAATTCCTAGTCAGATCGGCAACACGCAATATGACAAGCTGGCACATACCGCAAATATTCTCATGCCGGAAAGCACTGACCGCACATCGCTTGCCGGTAATTTCACGATGGCTCCCGGCTTCACCTGCGACAAGGCCTCCGGCAGCCGCCAAAACTTCACATCTCCCGTTGTCTATACGTTTACTGACGGCACAGATACCATCGCGTGGACGGTCACTGTTACCTGCGATGTAACGGCGGATGGCCCGCTGGTCGGTACGGAAACGACGCTGGACGCGGCCATCGCCGCACGCAGCGACTGGACACAGGAGCCTGCTGGGGCTGAAAACGGCGGCACACTCTTTACAACTGTCAAGGGGTTCAGTGCATATATTGGAGATCGTATTTCCAACGATGCTATTTTGGAGTTTGATGTGCAGTCTGTTCTGGACGGCAACGACTGGACGGGGTATGCTCTGCGGATGCAGAACCCCTATGATATGCTGGGCACGATGTACCACATTGTCTTCAAGCAGGATGCCATTGAGCTTCAGAAATGGGTAAACGGGAACCGCACGATGCTGATCGGTACGATCGAGGGCTATGACCCGGTTTACGGTGATGTGGAAAACAAGTTCTATACCTCTGATGTCCGTCACAGCATCAAGACCGGCGCGATTGATGTTCCCACCGGCGTGCGTCTGTTCCTGTATATTGACGGCAACAAGGTCTTCGACGTAATTGATGCAGACGATCCTATCACAAATGACGGCTTCTTCGGCATGTATCCGATGACGCACGACATGACGCTTCTGCCGTTCTCGAACATCGATACCAGCCCCAAGCCCGATCCCGGCCCCGATCCTGAACCGAATCCGATTCTTCCTATACTGCCGTCCGGCGGACAGAGTGCATGGAAGAATCCCTACCAGGATGTCACTGATTCGAGCAGTTATTATGAAGCTGTGCGCTATGTCACGGAAAAGGGCCTGATGAACGGAACCAGCGCATCTACGTTCTCTCCCGACGCGGCAATGACGCGCGCAATGATGGTCACGATCCTCTGGCGCATGGAAAAGGAGCCTGCCGCGCTGAGAAGCAACTTTATGGATCTGACGGCGGACTGGTACCGCACAGCTGTTGATTGGGCAGCAGAAACCGGTGTTGTCAACGGCGTCGGAAACGGAAAATTTGCACCGAACGCCACGCTCAGTCTGGAACAGTTGATTACCATTCTGTATCGCTATGCGGAAAATAAGGGGTATAACGTCTCGAAGTCCGCTTCGCTCGATTCGTTCACGGACGGCAGCGCTGTCAGCGCATACGCAAAGCCCGCCATGCAGTGGGCAGTCGGAATGAACTTCCTTTCCGGCAATACCCTGACCCCAGGCGCGCCTGCAAGCCGCGCGCAGATCGCACAGGTTCTGATGCTGTTCTGCAAGGCTTACATTAAGTAATCCCCATATAACCAGCTGCGCCCTGCTGTTTGCAGGGCGCAGCACCCAAATTTGCATACAATCAGCAAAAAACTGCTGAAATGATAGATATATCTGAAAAGGAGCCATCACCATGGATAATTCCACACCGTTCCGCACGTTTGGAACCATGCTCGACTGTTCGAGAAACGCTGTGCCGAATCTGCACACGCTCAAAAAGTGGGTCGATCTCACGGCAAGCCTCGGATACAACACCCTGCTTTTATACACAGAAGACACCTACGAGGTACCGGACGAGCCGTATTTCGGCTATATGCGCGGGCGCTATACACAAGCTGAGCTGCGTGAAATAGATGTTTATGCCAGAGAGCGCGGCATGACGATCATGCCCTGCATCCAGACGCTGGCGCACCTGTATGCCATCAAGCGTTGGCCGGAATACTGGCCGCATTTTGACACGGACGACATTCTGCTGGCGGGCGATGAGCGGGTGTATACGCTCATTGACCATATGTTCCGGAGCCTTGCCGCGTCGCTCTCCTGCCGGACGATCCATCTCGGTATGGACGAGGCGGAGATGTTCGCGCGCGGCCGGTATTACAACCAGCACGGCGACTGTAACCGCTCGCAGGTGCTGCTTGCGCATTTGCAGCGCGTATGCGAAATCGGCGAAACATACGGCTTCCGCTTCCTGATCTGGTCGGATATGTTCTTTAAGCTGGCGACCGGCGGACAGTATTATGCCCAAAACGCTCAGATCGACGAATCTGTGCGCGAAAAGATCCCGGCAAATGTGGAACTTATCTACTGGGATTATTATTCGGCGGATGAAGCGCACTATGACGGCATGATCGAGGCACATCAGAAGCTGAAGCCCGGCACATGGTTCGCGGGCGGCCTGTGGAAGTGGACAGGCTATGCCCCGCACAACGGCTACAGCATGAAGATCACAAAAGCAGCGCTTGCAAGCTGCCGGGAGCATGGCGTGCAGGACGTATTTCTGACCATGTGGGGTGACGACGGCGGGGAATGCTCCCCGTTTATGCTCCTGCCGTCGCTGTTCTATGCTTCGGAGCTTGCGAAGGGCGAAACCGATGACGAAACGATCAAGGCGCATTTTGCGCAGCGCTTCGGTGCAGCCTTCGACGATTTCATGCAGCTGGATCTGCCCGGAACGCGCAACGGCCTTGACGATAACGTTCGGAATCTGGATAAATTCTTACTGTATAATGATCCGTTCATGGGCATGATGGATCAGACGGTTTTGTCCGGTGAGGGCGCACAGTTCGGCACGTGCGCCGAACGGCTGGAGCCGCTGCAGACGCTGCCGGAGTGGGGGTACCTATTTGAGACGCTCGGTGCGCTGTGCCGGGTGCTGGAGATCAAGGCAGAACTCGGTGTCCGAATCCACGAGGCGTACCGCACAGGAGATAAGACAGCGCTTTGCGCCATGCTCACGGAGCTTGACGAGACACTTGTGCGTCTGGAACGCTTTCATGATGCCTATCAGGCACAGTGGATGCAGGAAAACAAGCCGCATGGCTTTGACGTGCAGGACATCCGGCTCGGCGGTCTGATGCAGCGGGTAAAGACCTGCCGTGCGCGGCTGGAGGATTATTGCGCCGGACGGCTCGACCGGCTCGAAGAACTGGAGACGAAGCAGCTTGATTTCTTTGATCACGGAAAGCGCTGCGCAGAACCGGTCGCCACGCATTGGGGACAGATTGCGACAGCAAATATTGTCTATATGACGATGCTTTGGTGAAAAATATGAGTCAAATTTTAGAGCACGCAAGCTGGATCTATCCATCGGAGAATATCGGCGAAATATGCCCTGTTTTCCGAAAGCATTTTACCGCGCACCCCGGTGCAGCAGCGAAGCTGGAAATCACTGCATTCGGCGTCTACGAAGCGTTTCTGAACGGGCAGCGGATCGGAAATTTCTTTCTGGCTCCCGGCTGGACAAGCTATCCGACGCGCCTGCAGGTGCAGACCTATGATCTGACGGCGCTGCTGCGCGAGGAGAACGAACTGACCGTCACGCTCGGAAAGGGCTGGTTCGCCGGACGGATTTCTGCCGGTGTTTATCAGGCGATTGCGGACGGCCCGCGTCTGCTGGCAGCACTGCATCTGACCGACGCGGACGGCACGCGGGAATATGCGACCGACGAAAGCTGGCAATGGGCCGAAAGCCCGATCCGGTTCAGCGATATTTACGACGGCGAAACCTACGACGCGCGCGTCACGCCGGAAAACTGGCGCTTCTGCCGGACGGACAGCTGCGGCAAGCAGATGCTGATCCCGCAGGAGGGTGAGATCGTTACAGAGCACGAATGCCTCAAGCCGGCCGCTGTTCTGCATACGCCGAAGGGCGAAACGGTGCTCGATTTCGGGCAGGAGGTCACGGGCTATGCGGAATTTACCGTGCAGGCCCGCGCTGGTGAGCGCGTTCTGCTCTCCTGCGCAGAGGTGTTCGACGCGGACGGGAATTTCTATACAGAAAACTACCGCAGTGCAAAATCCAGAATCGAGTATATCTGCCGTGACGGAATCCAGACCGGCCGCGCACACCACACGTTTTACGGCTTCCGCTATCTGCGTGTGGACGAAGCGCCGGAGGGTTGGCAGGCAGAGAATTTCACGGCGGTCTGCGTCTATTCCGATCTGCAAAGAACCGGCTGGATTCGCACGTCCGATCCGCTTTTGAACCAGCTGTATCAGAACATTGTCTGGGGTGAAAAGGACAACCTGCTGGACGTGCCGACTGACTGCCCGCAGCGCGACGAGCGGCTTGGCTGGACAGGCGACGCGCAGGCCTCCATCCGTGCGATCGCCTGCACGTTTGATGGGAAGCGATTTTTTTCAAAATGGCTGCGCGATATGGCAGCGGAGCAGCGCGGGGACGGTGCAGTTTCCCACTTTGTCCCGAATGTCGGCCTTTTCACAAAAGATCCCGCGCTGTTCTGCGGCGGCTCGGCGTGGGCGGACGCGGCGGTGATCTGCCCGTGGCAGCTCTATCAGGCTTACGGTGACAAGGCGCTCCTGCGTGAGCATCTGCCCATGATGCAGAAATGGGTCGAATATGTATGCAGGGTTGCCGGGGACAGCTGCATCTGGAGCACCGGTCACCATTACGGCGACTGGCTGGCGCTCGACGCCGGAGAGGGCAATTATACCGGCGCTTCCCGCAAGGAATTTATCGCAACGGCATTCTATGCGCATTCCGCACAGCTTCTGGCGCAGGCAATGGACGCGCTGGATATGGACGGCGCTGCATATCATCGGCTGTTTGAAACGATCCGTGCCGCGCACCAGAACGCATTCCCGGACTGCCGGACGCAGACCGAATGCGCACTGGCGCTGCACTTTGGTCTTGCGGCGGCTCCTGACCGCGTTGCCGCGCAGCTTGCAGAGCTGGTTCGGAGCAACGGGAATCGACTGACGACCGGCTTTGTCGGAACGCCGTATTTGTTACACGCGCTGAGTGAAAACGGCTATGCACAGACGGCCTATGACCTTCTTTTGCAGACGAAAGCCCCATCATGGCTGTTCTCTGTCAAAATGGGCGCAACGACCGTCTGGGAGCATTGGGACAGCCGAAAGGCAGACGGCTCGTTCTGGAGCACAGATATGAACTCGTTCAATCACCACGCCTATGGCGCGGTCGCCGACTGGCTGTACGCCGCGGCAGGTGGCATCCGGCCGGGGAAGCCGGGGTATGAAACCGTGCTGTTCTCACCCATTCCAAACCGGCGACTGCAGCGATTTGAAGTAGTAGTAAATACGCCGCACGGAAAAGTGTGTTCATGCTGGAAATGGAACGGCCCCACAGTGACATATGTTCTTACTACGCCGGTCAGTGCCGAGATTCGGCTTGGTGGTGAACAGCACAATGTTGCAGCGGGAACATACACCTTTGTTCGGGGGGGATACGACAAATCGCCGTATGAAGCAAAGGATTTTCTGAACGTTCGAAGATAATTCGCGGTTGCCCATAGCGCCCATCGGAGTTATTAGCAAATGTAGATATGAGAGCTGCACCTAAAAATATGATAGTTGGCTTGTGTCATTTTGAGCCATGCCATGTTAGACCCGAATGAGGATGTTACCACCGCCGCGATTGATAATGTCTTCGGTCTTGTACCAGTGGAAATGGTTCGGGGAATACTGCCCTTCCTTCATGTATAGCAGCTTTTCGGCATAGACCTTCGGATACTTGTCTTACATGGCGCGGTTACCGTTGCGGATCGTAATGAGCGACATACCAACCTTGTCGAAATCGCCGAGGCCGTAATCGGTAATGTCCCAGCCGAGCATACAGTCGCGGACTTCATCGTATTCATGCCCCTTGGTTTTCCATTCTTCCGGCGTGAAGTGGCAGAACGGCGGCAGGTAGCAATGCTCCCGTGCGCACATGACCTCCAGTTCTTTCAGTGCTTTATTGATTTCAGAACGCTTCATTGAGATTCTCCTTTATCGTTCGGATTTGTTTTTGGGATTACAATTTTAACTGGGTTTACGGCTGGTTACCAACAGGAATGCCTATGTGTTTTCTTATATTCTTTGCGTCAGCAATTATCGCAGATCAACCGCACTGCTTTTCCTTGATATCATGTCTGAGAATGCCGATCACGATGGAGGTCATCGCAATCAGTTCGTTGACCGCCGCAGAGTAGGCCCCATTCACAACGTTGTAGATCAGCCAGCACGGGCCAGAGAAAAATGAGATCAGGCGGATTTTCTTACTTGTTTTCATCCAAAGCGCCACGGTCGACAGGAGCGAGCCGATCATAGGCAAAATGCTGTACGCATTTTGCCATGTCGCAATGCCGGCAGCAAGCAGAAGCAGAATGAAAAGCGCGAGCCACCAGTTTGACTTTGCCCATTTCTTATCGATTGAAAAGAAAAGACTCCTGAAAAAATTGATGGAATCGAGGCATGCACCGGTCACGGCTCCGACGAGAAACAGTTGTGTACAGAACATCAAACTTGCCAACACCTGAAAGAGCATGACATTTTTTCTCTGTGAACACTGAAACGACAGGATCGAGCAGATAATTCCTATTATGCCGATCACCTCTGCAATCACTTTGACCATGATATGTGTCCTTTCCTCGTTACGGCTGCTTTTGCAGAAACACCATGCCGCCTGCCGGGATTTCGATTGTCGCCGCACATTTACCGGTCACACGGTCAAGCCACCGATCCTGAAACACCAGCTTGCCGCTGCTTTTCCCGAGATTTGAAATGCACAGATAGCACGCGTCGTTTACAAACATGCTTATATGGATATCATTTCCGGCCGGCGCGGTCAGAATCCTGCGGTCCTTCGCAATATCGATAAAGCACAAAGAATCCTCGCTGACCATTGGCTTATAGAGTTTCAGATATGTGAACCATTTTTCGCGCAGACGCTCATCATCCGGAATATCGGACCATTCGCTGTAAACAAACGGGCCATTCGGATGGTTGCGGTAATATTCTCTGATTTTTCTGAAATGCCGGCTCTCTGCGTCGTCGTGGTACACGACATTGGGTGCACAGCTGCGTTCGCCAGTGATCGGGCGTCCGTCCAATCGGAGCAGGAACTGCAAAAACGGCAATGCGCGCGAAAAATAAATATCTCCGTTTGTTTCGTTGGTGAATTTATAATCCGGGCAGGGGATGACGTAGGGGCTGTACTGCACTGTTCTGAGAAGCTCCTCGGATGTTTTGCAGCTTTCGCCGACCCACAGGTAGTCGTAGATTTTCTCGTTTGATACCGGAAGCTGCAGCTCTCCGATATGAAGTTTAACGATTCCATGGTATTCGTTTTTTACGACAGAATACATCCGCACCAGCAGATCTTCAATATACGGGTCATATTCCTCCATGCCATACGGATTGCCCTCTCCGTCCCGCCGGTCGTATCCCATATCGTTGAAGATCCCATCAAACGCATATTCATCCATCATGCGGTGCAGATTGTCGAACAGGTATTGATTCCATTCGGGAGAGGCGGCATTGCAGCACCTGTAGCGGTAATAATTTTGAACCAGCATCAGCTTTGGATCGGCAACAAACTTCTCGGTAAAATCCGGATCCCGTTCATCAAAGAAGCCGCTCGATAGATACGGCAGAACCTTGATGTGAAAGGAATGGCACAGGTCAATGAATTCCTTTAAGCCGTCTTTGTCGTGAGAAGAAAATTTATCTGCGCCCATAATCCGCATGGCGTCGTTCCATTCCTCATGGATCTGAATCAGACCGACGCCGTTTTCGGAGAGCTTCCGAATCAAATCGTGATCGTACGCGGTAGGGCGTATGGTCATTTTATTTGGGTACTCACCAAGATTGTATATCACCTGGCCGGGGATATAATCGTGTATGTGCATCCGCCTCAGGCATGATTTGACGACTGAATTTGCATATTTTACGTTTGCAATCCGTTTGCGATAATCCGTATTCGTGTAATTCATGACGTGTCCCTTTCTCTTTCAAATGTGTTTTCATGCGAAGCACTGCACATAGTTCTGGCACGGTCAAACTGAAACAGCCGATGCAGCCCTGCGGCCGATAAACCGCAGGGCTGCATTTCACAGATAGCGGGGAGTTACTTCACAAACTGCTGATGAAAGCGCGCGACGGCAACCGCGACCTCGGCACGGGTCGCATCTGCACCGGCGTTGAGTTTTCCGCTCGTCGGCAGCAGAAGATTTGTGGCAATCGCCCATTTCACAGCGCTCTGCGCATAGGCAGATACCTTTGCACTGTCAGTGTAGCCGCTCAGCGAGGCGGATGCACTGACATCAAAGCCCTTTGTCTTGCCTGCATAGCGATAGAGGATCGCAGCAAGCTGTTCGCGTGTGACAGAGTCTTCGGGGCCGAATTTTCCATTGGAATAGCCGCCGACGATTCCCTGCGCCGCCGCCCATTCAACGGCCTTGGAATACCATCTGCCGCTCGGAACATCGGAGAATTTTCCGCTATAAGAGACGGAAGGCTCACCTTCGATGCGGTACAGGATCGTGACCAGCATTGCGCGCGTCAGTGTATCGCGGGGAGAGAAACTGCTGGTGCCGGTTCCGTTCATCAGATTCTTCTGGTAAACATACTGAACCTCATCATAGAACCAGTCGCTGGACGAGACATCCTTAAATGTTTTGTTTTCAGAAGGACGGGTCACAGGAACCACGATGATCGGCTGATCCGGCTTGTCAATGGGTGCGTCGGAAGCAAGGCGATCCAGCGCAGCCTTGGCTTCGGCCAGAGCTGCATTGACCTCATCCACCGTGCTTGCTGCATTGATGGCTTTCGTCGCTTTTATGATCGCGTCAACTGCGGGTCTGGTGTTTGCACCGGTGAAGGTTTTGCCGTCGGCGTAGTCCTTCAGCGCCTCCTCTGCATTCTGCTTTGCTTCTGAAAGACGTTCTTCCTCCGAGGGTTCGCCGCCAGAGGCCAGCTTACGCAGCGCTTCTTTTGCCGTTGCCAGCGCGTCTGCTACATCGTCCAGAGTTTCCGCGGCATTGATCTCCGCAATGCCGTCATTCAGGATGCGCTCCGCTTCGGACTGCTTATCTGCGGGGAAGTCTTTGCTCTGCATGTATGCACGCAGTTCCTCGATTGCGTCCTGCTTCGCTTTGGCCAGCCTCTCAGCAGCGCCAGAGATACTCTCGATCTGATCGATCGCGGCCTTTGCCGCAGCCAGTGCTTTATCGACCGCTGCAACGCTCGTTGCGGCGTCGATCGCGGCATTGCCCTTCTTCTTTTCAGCCTTTACCAGATTCCAGTTTTCCAGCGTGTAGTCGCTGCGGACTGCATACTTGTCCAGCGCGTCCTTGGCAGCAGCTTTCGCAGCTGCCAATTCCTCTGCCGTGATCTGCTCATCGGTTTTGATCGCAGCCAGAAGATCGCAGCATTTTTTCGTCAACTTTTCAATGCTCTGCTCGGTATCAAATGTGTCAACCAGCTGCGCAAATGCGCTCTGCAGCTTTTGAACCTCCATTTTCTGTGCCTCACGGTAATCATCGGGATCGGCTGCATCGGACACGGTTTTCTTCGCGGCGGCAATTTGCGCACTCATTTCGGTTTTTGTCGCGGAAATCGGTTTCACTGCCTGGATAGCGCTGACTGCGGCGGCTGCTGCGGCGTCAGCCGATGCAGCATCGGAAGCCTGCTTTACCGCATTGATGCCATTCATTTTTGCCGTCTGTACCAGCGCCCAGTTCCAGTATGTATAAGCGTTCTGGTCGAGCGCTGCAACTGCTGCGTCGAGGGAATCAAGCGCTGCATTTTTTGCGGTATCCAGCGCGTTCGCCTCGCCGGGGATCTCAACAACAATGATATGATCGAACCAGAAATCGCCGGTTCCACTGACGGCGGGCTGTACGTTGATATACTCAGCGTTGGCGGCAGTGTAGATCGTGGCCGATATCGCAGTCCAGCCTGCCTGCGGCCCGGTCAGGATATTTCCCTTTTGTACGTCGTTGTAGATATCACCCCATGTAGGCGTCGCAAAGCATTCACCGAGATTCAGCCAGATTTTTGCCTCAGCAGAGGTCTCAGCAGAGGTTTTTGCCTGAAGCGTGATCTTGTAACTTGTATTGGGCTTTACAGCAGTGCGGAAATCTGTACCAAGCGATACCTCTGTAACGGCTGCGGTCCCAACATGATAGTGCATGGAATACGTGCCGGAGTATGCGACTGTGTTGTCTCGCTCAATGGAGCAGCTCGATTCAACACCGCTCGGATAATAATGTGCGCGGGTCCATGTGCCCGCAAAATCCTTCTCAAAGCCGGGATTTGCAAGCATGGAGCGGAAAATTTCATCTGCGGCCTGCGGAACCGTGCGGGTTTCGCTCAGATTGATGTCGTCATAATACCATTCGCCCTTGCCCTCGGTGACAAGATCGACGCACAGAAGCGTTGCGTCTGCCTGCGAGGTGAAGGTCGCGGTCAGCACCTGCCAGCCGTTTGTCGAACCGGTGATCGTATTGCCGAACTGTGTATCCTTGTGATATTCCTGCCAGGAGCTGTTGCACTCACCGAGTGCGAAATATGTTTTTGCGGTTTCTGCGGTACCATCCGCAGCTTTGACCTTGATGGAAATCGTGTACTCGGTGTTGGGCTTGATGGAAACGCGATAATCTGTGCTGAAGAAGTAGCGGCCATTGCTGCCGTCACTGCTTAGATGCAGGGACTTTGCTCCTGCATAAGATTGTGAATCGTCGAGAGCGTGCGTTGTGTTATTGCCCCATTCAAGATGGCGTGTCCAGAATTCTGAGTAATTTTCCTCAAAGCTGTAATTCGGGAAGAGATAGACCGGATCATCTGCAGCTGCTTCAACGGGCGACCATGTCGGATTCTGCATACCCGCGCCTGCAATCGTGCAGTCCGAACCGGATGCCAGTGCGAAATTGCCCTTATCGGGATTCACATACTTTACCGCGCCAGTCTGACCATTCTTGTCAAAGCCAAGACCGGAGATGGTTTCCGTCGTATTTCCGTCATATTTGTCCTCAAAATAACCGTCACCATACTTCGCGTCGGTTTCAGCGTCATTCTGCCAGACGGACCAATCGACCTTCTGCGCATAGCTGCAGCCGCTGGCACCCCAGTTTTCGATCACAGCCGGATAAACGGAGTTGCTTGCGGCGCTGTTGTCGTAGAAGTTGTGATCGAAGCTGTTATACAGGCAGTTAAGCAGCGGGAAATAGATGTGGTAGCTGGCGATCGTCGTTTCGTGCGGCTGCATCGGCCCAAAAAGGTTGTAAGCGACCGTGTTGTCGTGTGCGCGTTCTGTGACGTAGACGTCGCTCATTTTGTTGTGATAATAGGTGTTGTTCTTGACCGTAACATTGTAGCACTGGCTGAGAACCGTGCCGAGCGCGGTGTTCACGAACAGGTTGTTCTCCACCAGCCCGTCATGCACCGGCTCGTGGTTGAACTGCACGCCGGAGCCGCTGGGGATCTCGTGGAAATAGCAGCCGCGAACCGTGACATTGGAGGAACCCGTGGAAACATAGACGCCGTGGTCGAGCATGCTGCCGAGATCACGCGCGTAGCCGATATTCCAAATCTCGCAGCCTTCGATCAGAACGTTTGTGCTGCCAATAACCACGATGCCGTCATAAGCACTCGCGCCATGAACAAGCGAGGTCACGTCGTGCAGCTTCATGTTTACGATCTCAAAATGATCGCAGCCGTTGCGCAGATAAACTGCGTCCTGCGTGTAACTCCGGAATTCCAGACCCTCAATATGCCAGTAGGCGCAGCTGTCAAACAGCATGCCGATGGTAGCGTCGCCATACCATTCGCCATCAAAAACCGGCGTTTCACCTGGATAATTCAGAACTGTGAACCATTTATCGACTGTCCCCTTTTTTTGGGAGATTCCGCGCCCGGTTCCCGCAGAACGGTACAGGCCGCCGCGGACATAAAGCAGGTCGCCGGGGTTCATGGCGTTCATAGCCGCTTCCAGCGTGGCAAACGGCTCGGCATAGCTGCCGGGATTGGCGTCGCTGCCATTCGGCGCGACGTAGAGAATTCTGCCGTCTGCAGCGACGGGGGTGCGCGGAGCAGCGCTTGCTGCGGATGCAATCGGGAGCATGCCAAGCAGCAGGCAGACAGTCAGCAATGCTGCGCCGAGCCTGGTGCAAAGCAAGCTGGGCTTTTTCATGTGTAGTTCCTCCTCATTCTCATTCCGGGTGTACCCGGTTCGGTACAAGTATCATACGCGATAAATGCCGCCGGCGGCAATTAACCAATTTCCGCATTCGTCTGCATTTTTCTACGAATTGCATCTTTGCATGGACAAATACGCTGTAGCAGCATGGTGTGTGGAAAAATGCAGACCAAAGTGGAAAACCGTGAATTTACGCCGCAAAGCGCCGCATGCTATACTGATGCTGTCACAAGATATACGCAAGATATGATAGGAATAGGAGAAACGCATATGAAACTGAGCTTCCATGAGTATCTGGACAAAATGCGCGGCTGCTGGAATGGCAAGAACATCGGCGGCACGCTAGGCACGCCGTTTGAGGGTATGCGCGGTCTGTTCGACATTCAGTATTATTCGCAGCCGCTGGACAAGCCGCTTCCGAACGACGATCTGGATCTGCAGCTTGTATGGCTCAACGCGGTCGAGAAATACGGCCGGAACATCAACCGCGAGCTGCTGGGGGAATATTGGCTGTCCTTTATCTACCCAGACTGTGCGGAATATGGCGCGGGCAAGAATAATCTGCGGGCCGGACTTGTTCCGCCGCTGTCCGGCTATGTCGGCAATCATTATCGCAACAGCAATGGGTCCTGGATCCTGACAGAGATCTGGGCGTGCCTGTGCCCCGGCCATCCGGAGCTTGCGGTCAAGTACGCCTACGAGGATGCAATCATTGACCACAGCTATGAAGGTGTCTATGCGGCGGTCTTTCTTGCTGCGATTGAGAGTGCCGCGTTTATCATTTCGGACACAAACGCGCTCATTGACATTGGCCTTTCATATCTGCCGGAGGACAGCGCGATCCATAAGGCGGTCGCCTGTGCCAGAGCGTGCTATCAGAGCGGCCTGACCTGGCAGCAGGCGCGTAAAAAACTTCTGCAGGAGGTTCCCAGCAGCTTCAGCGTCCTGAAAACCGATCCGCGTGATATGGAGCCAGATGAGCCCGTCGGCCCGATCGGCTTTGATGCACCCGGACATATGGGTATCATCGTCATGGCGTGGCTGTACGGCGAGGGCGATTTCGACAAGTGCATTTCCATTGCCGCTTCCTGCGGTGAGGATGCAGACTGCACTGCAGGCTCCCTTGCGGCCATTCTCGGCATTGTCAGTGGGAATGGCGCGATCAGCGAAAAGTGGCTGAAGCCGCTCGGCGGTATGATCCTCACCAGCTGCATCAACCGCAGCGACGTGGATATTTCAATTCCCAATACGATCGACGAGTTGGTGCAGCGCGTTGCAATTCAGATGCAGCGCTTTATGAACCCGCAGGATTTGGCCTTCGACGATAATCTTGGGATCGAGGCAATTCTGGCGGATGAAAGCCGTCAGTGCTATGAACCGGAGCGCGTAGGCTGCTGGTACGCACGGGACTATCGACGCACCTTTACAAACCCGTTCCTGGTGAAGCACACTTCGCATCCGTTCGATGTGTATGTGGATTACCACGAAGCGCCGTATATTGCAGAGGACGTCACGAAGAAATTCACGCTGACCTTTGAAAACAATCTGCTGCGTCAGCAATGGCTCCATGCTGCGCTGCATCTGCCCGAGGGCTGGGAGATCTCTCCGGCGCGGTCGCTTGCAATCAATTTGGAGCAGGCGCACTGCAACGTGCCGCTGGCGCGTGTTACGATCGAGATCACGCCGCATAATCTGACGCAGTCGAGATATGATCTGATCCTGCAGGTCACTTCGGATGGACATCATACGCAGAGCCTGATTCCGATCGTGCTGCTGACAGGCGGCGATTATCAGATTTTCAGCGAGTAACACGACTTGAACGGCAGTGACACAGTCACTGCCGTTTAGATGCGTCAATGGAAAGGAGAACAAGTATGCAGACAATGCAGGCTTATCACAGTTGGGTGCAGGAAGAACTGAAGCGCTCCGTCGAATTCTGGAGCCAATATGGGATAGACCATGAAAACGGCGGTGTTTATACCTGCCTTGACAAAACCGGGAAAATTTACAGCACAGACAAAAGCGTATGGATGCAGGGACGCTGCGCATGGACATACGCATATCCTGTCTCTTATACACATCTGACGCTGCCGACGAACTCTAGGGTGTAGA
>OWIX01000840.1_pt1 | contig 18058 bp, 39 predicted proteins | sample 1732851 | NCBI WGS metagenome assembly OWIX01 (sample SAMN05065761, study PRJEB22554) | human gut metagenome | biome: ENVO:2100002; feature: ENVO:00000062; material: ENVO:00002003 | host: Homo sapiens | place: USA
GAATGCCGTGCGCGAAAACATGGCAGCGGAAGAAGCAGCGGCGGCAAACATCGAAACTCCGAAAACAGAGGAAGAAAAAATGCCGAATTAAGGCGCTGAGGAGAAAAACGAATGAAACAGGGAACGCAATTTGCGCTGCCGGTTGAAATCGGCATGAGCCTGGACGAGGTAAGCCGGATCGAATTTGTGTTCAAACAGAAGAGCTGCAAAGGCTTCCCGGCCATTAAAACCAACGTCTGGCCCGACGACTGCACCCGGCAGGAAGGACAGAACATCATCCTTATCCCCTGGACGCGGGCGGAGACATACAAATTCATGGGCGGCGAGACGCTGTACATGGACACCCGCATCACATTACGGGACAGCACTGATCAGCCGCAGACTGAGATCCTGGCTCTTAAAATGAGCCCGACCTTATTCCAGGAGGCGAATGGCTCATGATCCAGGTGCGAGTGGCTCAACAGAGCGCCGTATCGGTGCGCATTGCCGGAGCGGCACCCGTGCGGGTGGACGTGACCGGCACCGCAGTGGTTAGTGCGCCGGAGTATAGCGGGCCGTATGACATCACGCCGTTGTTTACGGCGCAGGTTTTGCCCACGGCGAAAAAACTGATGCAGAAAGACGTGACAATCCGCAAGATACCGCAGTACGAGGTATCCAACGATTCAAGCGGCTACACACTGATAATAGGAGATGAATACTACAATGCCCAATAAATACGTAAACAAGGTTGTTATCGGCAAGGAAACGAAACTTGACCTTACCGCAGATACCATTACCCCGGACAAGCTGGCCAAAGGTATCACGGCGCACGACAAGTCCGGCGCCCCTATTACCGGTACCAGCACGAAAGACGCGGATACCAGCGATGCCACCGCAGCTGTGGCGGAGGTTTTGAACGGGAAAACATTCTACGCGCGTGGCGCTAAAATGACCGGCACGATGCCCAACAACGGCGAAGTCAACGGTGAAATCAGCACCGTTTCCGGTAAGTACACCATCCCCATGGGCTTTCACGATGGCGCGGGCGGAGTGACTATCGCAGCGACCGAACAGGCCAAGCTGGTGCCCGCAAATATCCGCGAGGGCGTTACGGTCCTGGGCGTGAAAGGCTCTATGAGCGGCAGCGAAGGTATGAAGCCGCAGGCCAAGAGCGTTACGCCGACCTTTGAGCAGCAGGTTGTGCTGCCCGACAAAGCGTATAACTGCCTGTCGCAGGTCACCGTGGCGGCTATCCCGGCCACATACGTTGATAACGCCGCGGGCGGGCAAACCCTGACGATCGGAGGCTGATATGGCGGTCAACAAGGTTGTTATCAATGATGAAGTTGTCCTCGACCTGACCGGTGATACGGTGCAGGCTGCCGACCTGCCGAAAGGGGTAATTGCCCACAGTGCCGCAGGGGCCAAAGTCACCGGAACCACAAACTATGCCGGCTCCAGCAACGCAGGCGGCTCCGCAACGAGCGCCGAAAAACTAAATAACAGCCTGACCATCAAACTGAACGGAACCAGTCAGGGCGCATGGGACGGCAGCAGCGCAAAAACCATTGACATAACGGCAGCCAGCGTTGGCGCGACAAGCGTTACGCTCAGAAGGTGGTGACAGCTGCATGGGTGTGTATTTAGGCAGCAATGCCGTTGATATGCAGGGCGGCTTTGTGACGGGTGGTGCAAGTGGGGCGAGTTTGCAGAGCAAGACCGTAAGCCCCAGTGAGAGCGCACAGACGGTTAAGGCCGACAATGGCTATGATGGTTTGAGCCAGGTTACAGTGAATGCAGTATCAAAAACTTATGTGGGAAGCGGCGTGACGAAAAAAAGTGCTGCGACTTATACGCCGGGAACGAGTGACCAGAGCATTGCATCCGGCCAGTATTTGAATGGAACCCAGACGATTAAGGGTGACAGCAATTTGACTGCGGCCAATATTAAGAGCGGTGTAAAGATTTTTAATGTGACAGGCAGTTATACCGGGAGCAGCAGTGGCGGAAACACGCCAAACTTGCAGACCAAAACGGTTACGCCCAGCGAGAGCACCCAGACGGTAAGCCCGGACAGCGGATATGACGGACTGAGCAAAGTGACCGTGAATGCGATATCGAGCACTTATATTGGCAGTGATGTGACCAAAAAAAGCGCAGCAACTTACATCCCGAAGACAACCGACCAGAGCATTGCATCTGGGCAATACCTGAGCGGGACACAAACAATCAAGGGCGATGCAAACCTGGTGGCCGGGAACATTAAGAGCGGTGTGAGCGTTTTTGGTGTGACAGGTACTTATACCGGCGGCGGGAGTTCCGGCGGCAGTGGCAATAACAATGTAGAGGCTTATGCCGTTACCAGCACCAGCCCAAGCGTTAGTTTTAAGACCGCCAGCGGAACCATTAAGATTTGGGGCTACGGCACCATAACCAGTCAAGGCGGCTGGGGCGGGCAGACTACGAGCCTGATTGCGTTTGCAGGCGACAAGTATTACAAGGGCGCCATATACGGCAGCCCAAGCAGCACCAGCCTGAGCCTGAGCATCAGCGGCGGAAAACTGACGGGACTGCCGAGCGGACTATCCGCAATCAGCGCGATTGTGACGAGAGGTATTTGATTATGGCGACGGATACAAAACTTGACAACCTGGTGATCAACTACCTGACCCAGAGCCAGTACGACAATGCGAAAAGTTCTGGAACGTTGAATGCGAACCAGATTTATATGACACCAGCCTCCTCCAGTACCTATACGCTGCCTGCCGCTACCAGTTCAACTCTTGGCGGTGTAAAAATCGGGAGTAACATTACGGTGAGTTCCGGTACGATCAGCCTGACAAAGGCGAACGTGACAAGTGCTTTGGGGTATACACCGCCGACAACAGATACGAAATATACACTGCCGACAGGTAATGCTTCGACCGCGGGCGGCGTGAAGCTGAGCGATTCGACCAGTTCAATCAGTTCAACCAGCGGAGGAATTGCAGCAACACCAGCAGCGGTATTTGCAGCCATCGCGGAAGCAAAACTTGCGGCCTGGCCGATTGGCAGCATTTACATGAGCGTAAACAGTACAAGCCCGGCAAATCTATTTGGTGGCACGTGGGAAATGATATCTGATACTTTCCTGTTTGCTGCTTCCAGCAGTCATCCCGCAGGTAGCACTGGGGGCGAATTCGCCCATAAGCTTACACAAAGCGAGCTACCGGATTATTCGCTGTCTGTGGCCAACGGAAGCAACGTAATACGCTCCAAAACCGGAAGCTCTGCGGATGCGTATGTCCAAACGCAATCAAGTGGCTGGGGTATTCCGAACTGGGAATCCAAAACCGTAACAGTCGCCTCCGGCGGTTCCGGGGCAGCCCACAACAACATGCCGCCTTATTTATCGGTATGGATATGGAAGAGGACAAAATAAGGAGGATAAAAATGCGGCTGAAGAATGAAGAAGCCCTGCTGCATTGGCCCCTGGCCCAACACATCATCACCGCGGGCTGGATCTACAATGACGGCAGCCTGCACCGGGCGCTGGATTTCCGCGCAGCGGTGGGCACGCCAGTGTACGCTGCGGAGGCCGGCACGGTTGCAATCGCGTACCACTGGAATGGCAAGCGCACCAGCGGCGATACAAACAGCTATGGCAACATGGTCAAGCTGAAACACGCTACATACAAGTATGGTACGCTCGAAACGCTGTACGCACATCTTAATAAGATTGTTGTCAAGCAAGGTCAGCAGGTGCAGGAGGGTCAGCTGATCGGCTACAGCGGCGATACCGGCAACTGCTATGGAGCACACCTGCATTTTGAAGTGCGCTGGAAAGGCCAGCGTACCAACCCGCTGAACTGGCTGGATGCTGATTTCAGCACGGCCAGCAGTGCGGTCAAGCTGGGCAGTTACAGCAGCATACAACACACAGAGGAAGTGAAGCGCATGTATTATGCAATCGACGTATCGAAACACCAAAACAAATTTGATTGGCAGGCAGCCTACAGCAAGGGCATCCGCCACGCCATGCTGCGCGCCGGGTATGGCCGTTACAGCAGCCAGGTTGACCCGCAGTTTGAGCGCAACGCAGCGGAATGCGCCCGCCTGGGTATCCAGTACGGCGTGTACTGGTACAGTTATGCAAGCACCCCGGAGGAGGCACGCCAGGAGGCCCGCTGCTGCCTGGCCGCGATCAAGGACAAGCACCTGTGCCTGCCGGTGGCCTATGACATTGAGTATGAGCCGTGCATTTTGCGGCTGACCAACGCTCAGCGCACCGCGCTGGTGGAAGCGTTCCTTGGCGAAATCGAGGCGGCGGGGTATTACGGCATCCTGTATGCTAGCTGCAATTTTATTCGCAACCGCCTGGACTACAAGGCGCTGTCCAAATACGATATCTGGGTTGCCCAGTATGGCAGCACATGCACCTGCCCCCTGCCGTATGGCATCTGGCAGTACAGCAGCCGCAACGCTCTGGGCGTGCCCGGCTACGGCACCAGCCTGGATTGCAACAGGGTATACAAGGACTATGAGCAGCTGATGATCCAGGCAGGCTTGCAGGGCCACACCGCGCCCACCCCGGAGGACACCACCCCCAACAAGCTGGACAAGCAGCGTATTACCATTGGCCGTATCTCCAGCGGCGACCGCGCAACCATTCGCGCCCTGTGCGAGGGGCTGGGGCTTATCTCCGCCGGCCTATACCGCGAAACCTGTGCAGATGGCAACCAGTGGATGCTGGACGTTGGGCCGGTATCCAGCGGCGACGCCTGGTACATCATGCGCAAGTGTGCAGAGCTGCAGCTGATTGATGCAGGGCTGTACAAGGCCGAATATGTGGAGTAATGCCTTGGAGTCAAAACAGATTAGCGTAGGAGGATATTTTTATGCGTTGTGTCAACACCAAACCCGTAGGCACTGACCCCAAGACCGGCAAGCAGTTGGTCGAGGCGATGATTATTGCCGACACGGATCCTGAAACCCTACCTACCACCGGTGAGGGCATTATCGGCATGAGCGAGAGCGAGATTTTCGCTCCGTTCAGCCTGATTTATGTGCTGGCTGAGGATACCAAGCACAAAATCTACATTGCCGGTGAAACGGGTCAGTTCATCGGCCAGTAAGGAGGCAGCATCATGCAACTTTCTGATGTAGTGCGCATCGCCCTCATTTTCAGTGAGGACGCTAAACGCTATGCAAAAAAGCTAGCCGGGAGCATCGACCTGAGCGGCAAGGCCGACAAGAAAAAGCCCAGCAAGGCGGGCAACCTTGCGGCGCTGGATGCCAGCGGCAACCTCACAGACAGCGGCAAGGCCGGAGCCAACGTGGCCGTCAAGGCCAAACCCAGCAAGGCAGGAAACCTCGCTGCGCTGACGGCTGACGGTTCCCTGTCCGATTCCGGGATTGACCCGGCGACCAAAGCCGACCTGCAGGACGGCAAGACCAAAACCGCCCAGATGGCAAAGTCGTTCACGTTCGATAAAACGACTGTCAAATTCAACTACTAATCGGAGGTGCAACACCTATGGCAAACAAAGTTTTTATCGACAACCTCCTTGACCCCGACACTGGCGATCAGGGCTTTTTCCTCGGCATGAACACCGACCAGTGCTACCCCGGCATGGATTTGAGCCTGAAGTTTGCGGAAGAAATCAAGGGCTACACCAGTGTGTGGAAGTGGATTCAGGCCCGCATCAAGGCTGGGAACATATCGGCCCGGAGGACAGTCAGATTTTTGCCATCGCCTACCCAAACAGCATCGACCACACCATCAAAGACCAGTGGCGGCAGCGATGGTTCGCCCGCTATATGGACGATTCCTACATCATCAACAAATCGAAAGAACTGCTGATAGAATTTCGCCGCCTGCTGTTTGGGCTGTTCGCCGAAAAGGGCATTATCCCGAACCCCAAAAAGACGCAGATAGTCAAGCTGCGCCGAGGTTTTACCTACCTAAAAACCAAATTCACCCTGTTACCCAACGGCAAGGTTTTACAGCAGCCTTGCCGTGAGAGCGTCATCCGGGAGCGCCGCAAAATCAAGAAGTTTTTCAATTTCCTGCAAGCAGGACTGATGACGATAGAACAGATTCTCACCTCTTATATGTCGTGGCGCGGGTCGCTTGTGAAAAAACAGGCCCGCCATTCTGTCCATTGTACGGATTTGCTGTTCTATAAGCTCTACGGCATCATGCCGTGGAAGATAAAATCCAAACGAAAATCGAAAGCGAGGCACATTCAATGGAAAAATCTCTTGAACGCATCGACACCATCAATGCCGAAATCACCGCCCTTAAAAGCCTGCTGACTGATACCGACTATAAGGCACTGAAACACGCCGATGGCGTTATGAGCGCCGAGGAGTATGAGCCTATCCGCCAGCAGCGCGAGGAATGGCGCGACAAGATCAATGCGCTGGAAACGGAACTGGCCACGGCTACACAGGAATTTGACGCGGAAATGACCAAGATGGCCGCCGCGCAGGTAAAGGAGGGCTGAGACCGTTGAACACGAAAAAATTGTTTGTCTCCCAGCCGATGCGCGGCAAGACCGACGAGGAAATCCTCAAAGAGCGTAAGGTGCTGATTGCCGATGTGTACATGAAAACGCATGAGGAAATCGAGGTCATCGAATCCTTTTTCGAGAGCGCCCCGGCTGACGCAATGCCGCTGTGGTATCTGGGCGAAAGCCTCAAGCTGCTGGGCACCGCTGATTTTGCGGTGTTTGCCCCCGGCTGGCAGGATTATCGCGGATGCCGCATTGAGCATGATGCCGCCGTAGCCTACGGCATCCCTATCGTGGAGGTGTAAATCCGATGCAGTCGTGGAACATCGTCATCACTTCCCCGTGGCAGGTCGTGACAGCTATTGTCGCCGTAGCTACGGCGTTTACAGCCATTGATAAGGCATGGGATACCTTGCTGGCGAAATGGAAAAAGCACAAAGCCCCCGAAGAAGCCCAGAACGCAGAAATCAGCACCCTTAAAACTCAGATTCAGCAGATTGCTCCCCGGCTGGATGCCGTGGAGGGGCAGTTGACTGCGATGGGCAAAACAGTCAATGACCTACACACAGGAAATCTGGCGGTGCTGCATGATCGGATTTATCAGATGTGCCGCCTGTGCATCAAGCGCGGGTACATCACCGAGGATGACCTGAACAATCTGAAATACTTATACGACAGCTACCACAGTCAGGGTGGCAACGGAACGGGCACGGAACTCTATAAACGGGCCAAGGCGCTGCCTATCCGCATCGAAACCGAGTAAGGAGGATAAATCAAAATGAGCAATGTCGAGTTTATCAAGCGGGCCACTGCTGCCGTCGTGGACTACTTCAACCGCCATGTTGATGTTACCGACAACTTTGAGCTGACCGCCGAGGATACATTCGTTGTGTGGTCGTGCAAGACCCTGCAAAACCACAAGGCGCTGATTTCTACCACCGTCCCCGATGGGATGTACTACGAAATTACCTACAACGGCGACAAGGGCGAAATGTACCTTGACGCCTACAAAAAGATGCACAATGAGTGCATTAAAATCGAGGAGGACTAACATGGATTTTGCATCTTTTGGCATCGCATCCGTTGCCTGCATCACCGTCATCTGCTACCTTGCCGCAACGGCTGTTAAGCAGACCCCACTGGCCAACAAGTGGCTGCCGTCCATCTGCGGTGCGCTTGGCGGCCTGCTGGGCCTGGCCGCTATGTACATCAACGTGCCGGACTTCCCGGCCAATGATCCCCTGACCGCCCTGGCCGTGGGCATTGTTTCCGGCCTTGCGGCTACCGGCGCGGATCAGGTTATTAAGCAGATCGGCAAAGACAACTGACACTTGCGCGGGCATCCTTTTGCAGGGTGCCCGCTTTTTTCGTTGTATCGCAAAATACGTCACATGACACTTTCACTGACACTTTCAAGGGCAAGTGTCAGTCTGTCAGATTTTCGGCTGACACGCGCTGACACGGTTTTGCTGTGTGTCAGCCGATTTGTCATACAGATTTTTGGTGTTATATCGATCTATCATTCCCATATATGACACTTCTGACACTTAAAATATAAAAAGATAATATAGGGTATAATACACGCATAAAAACGCCATAACGCCCATGTATGCAGGTGCGCATACGCGCGTGCGCGAGAATGTCACAGGACAGCAAAAAGCCCATCGGCAGGTTTCATGGTCTGCGGATGGGCTTTTTTCATTTGGGGTGCTTTTCAATTTTTTCCTCTACCGCGTCCATGATATACCGGTTTAGGGACGTGCCTGCCGCCGTCGCCGCCTCCCGCCATCGCTCTTTTGTGCCTTTGGGTGTTCTGATCTGGATGCTGTCCGTTTTCTCATCGAGATACTTTATGGATGCATTTTTCTGTGCGTCTGTGTATTTTGATCCCATTTTGGGGTACACCTCCTATCTAAAATATGATACCACATATGTATATATGCTTGCTATATACATCTTGCACAATGCCGTCCGCAAAATTTGCCCGAATCTTTGGTGACTCTGTGTATTGTGTATATAGCAAGCATATACTATAATATAACTTGTAAGGCAGAGCAAAACCTCTTACAGAAGGAAGTGAGGACATGGACGAAATGACAAGTCAGGAACTCAATCAGTTCTTGGAAGCCATCGCAGAACTGATTGAAGCGAAAGCAACAACGGTTCAAGAAGCTGCCGAGATTGTTCGCAACAAGAAAATCAAGGCATAAAAATGAGGTCAGCCACCGTCCAAAGCAACTGACCCCAAAGCCCGAATACAGGCGAACCGGGAGCCTTACCCCGGCCGTCTCTTATTTTATCAGTGTAAGGCAGAAAAAACAAGAGGTAACCATGAAAATCGAAATTGTAGATACCAAAGCTTATATCTATACCCCCTACAACGCCGAATTTGTCAAAGCGATTAAAGGCATCGGCGGCGCGCGCTGGAATCGTGATAAGTCTGCATGGGCTATCCCCGCTGACTGTGCAGATCAGGCGCGTGAAATTATGCGTCGTGTATATGGTGAGGATGACCGCCCCGACTGCGGCGAGCGCGTTGACGTGCGCCTGACATTTGACAGCAGTGTGTCAGAGTGGCAGAGCGCGGTAACGATCTACGGGAAAACTATTTCCCGCGCGTATGGACGCGATAGTGGTGCGCGTTGTGGGGACGATGTGGCATTCGTGGAGGGCCAGCCCGAAAGCGGCGGCAGCGTAAAAAACTGGACGAGCGTAGTACCGCAGGGCAGTATCGTTGTACTGCACAATGTGCCCGCAACGCTGTTAGATCAGCCCCTGCCGAAGGGTGTCAGGGCGGAGCGCTTAGAAGAGCGGAAGAGCAACCGCGATGCGTTGATGGCCGAAAAACAGCGCCTGTTGGAGCGCATTGCAGAAATTGACAATCTTGTTGCACAGATGGGGTAATATGGATGATCATCGCTATATATGTAAGGGTGAGCACGTTAGACCAAGCGCTGGAGGGGTATTCGCTGGACTCGCAGCAGCGCGTATTGCGTGACTGGTGCAACACACGAGGGCATAGCATCTACGGCATCTATAAGGACGCCGGCATATCGGGAAAAGATATACAGCACCGCCCCGCGGTGCGTGAAATGCTAGCAGCCGTTGAAGCTGGGAAAATCGATTGCGTCCTCGTATGGGCACTTTCGAGACTTACAAGAAGCGTGGCTGAATTCTATGCAGACTTGGCGGCGGCATTCATCAATGACAAAGATGCTTCCAAAAACAAAGTGGAAAAATATTACGAGTGTGTTGTGGAATGAGTGAATTTTTGGAAACTATGAAAAGCGCAGACTTCGGCCATGCTTGGCGTGTGCTGGATGAATTCATGGACGCACTAAAGGAAGCAAAACCGGAAACGTATGCAGGATTGATGCACGATTTGAAAAGAACTAAATAAAAGTTTTGTCCATTATTATAGGGTGAGATTTGCAATACCAAATATAGGGCTGCAAAGTTTTCCGTCAAATTGCACAGGTGCAATTTTGGTGCACATGCAGTATTTTGTACGATAATACGTTAATGTAATAGAGTTCGACTCTCGCCACTCGGACCAAAATGAATACGGCTGTTGCACCGACAAAAAACCGCTAAGTGACGATGCTTAGCGGTTTTTTCTTTGTTCAAATCTGTTCAAAAACGTTCAAAAATGTATATTATTCATGGTGCATTCATGGTGCAAAAATTTTATACATTGTTTTGCAATCCGGGTTATCGGGATTTTGGTGCGGATTTGGTGCAAAAAAATGCGCCGAAGTGGTTGAACCACCGCAGCGCATAAAAATTTTTTGGCAACATTAAGTAGGGGCATCCCTTAATTAACATTTGACAAAATAGCCTCAAGCTTTTTCCGTGCTTCCTCAATCATTTGGGGTTTAAGGGCTAAATAAACTTCATGAATCATTTTGGCGTTTGCATGGCCCACAAGCTGAATTGCAATCTCTTCCGGCACACCGGCCATTGCAAGCATGCAGACATATTCGTGCCGGAATTGGTGCCCACACACAGGAACCTTCCAATCAGTATATGCAACGGTTACATTCTTGCCGTGCTTTACAACGCTTTTGGTTCTGGGCACCGGCTTTGCCACGCCGTATTTTCGCCAGAACTTTTGCCACATACGATCATAGCGGCTTTTGCTTACAGGCTTTGTATCAAGGCCAATAATGTATGTGTCTTTTGGCATTTTGCGGATGGGCTGTAGGGCTTCTTTTAGCATGGAAAGCAGCGGCACTTGCCGGATTGCTGCCGGGGTTTTGCCATAATCCCTTATCACAGCGGCATTGCCCTTGTGCTCTATCGTTTTTGTGATGTGGATGATGTTTTTATCAAAGTCAATATCACGCAGCTGTATGGCGCACATTTCGCCCTTGCGCTCGCCAGTGCAAAGATAAGCCACCGCAGGGAGCGCATCGGGGTCAAGGTAATGTTCCTTTACCACTGCCACTTGCTCGTTTGTAGGGGGCTGTCGTTTGCCCTTATGCAGGCCGCGCGGCATTTTAGTTTGCGTTGCCGGGTTTATATCTCCGCGCCACTTTGGACTGTCAATCCAATACTGAAAGATGTTGTTTATCACAGTCTTTTGGTTTGATACCGTTGTGGCAGCCCGCCCGGCCATTTCAGGCCCGCGCAGAAATTCCGCGATCATGTAAGGCTCAATTTCCCGCATGTGGTATTCGCCAAACTCGTCAGTAGCCCGCTTAACGGCAGGCAGGTAGCTTTTTTGCGTTCCGCTTTTCATGCCCTGCACAACGCGGATATATTCTTTTGCAATTTCGCTGAACAGCGGCCCAGCATTTGAACGCTCTTCTTCAATTCGTTTCTTTTCTTCCTGCTCTTCTTTGGCATCCTCAACCTTTTGCCAGACCTCTGCGGGCGTATTGGCAGAAAAGGTTTTCCAAACGCCACCTATCATCTCTTTCCGCTGGTATCTTCCGTCTTTTCTGTGAAAAAGCCCAACTGTCAAATCTTTTTTCATCTTGCAGCCCTCCCAAAAATGTTTTATAATGAAACCGTCAACTTTTCATGTTGACGGCCCTTTATCCCTTGCTGGTGTGGCACCACCGGCAGGGGATTTTTTATTTTTCCCTTGCGTTATATTCGCCGTTGCCTGCCAGAACGGCAGCTTCTCCGGCTTGCAGGCATATTTGCAGGCGGTCAAAGTCCGGCTTGGTGCTTTTTGGGCAGGGGTCATTCCCAGTTGCGGTATCTATCCGGTAGTTCTGTATCACGGCCTGACAGACGCGTACACGGCTTTGCATGGACGTATGAGCGTTAGAGCATAACAAGTCTATCTGGCCCGCCCAATCGCTCCCATGCGCCCCACAAAGGATATATAGCAGGCGGCGCTTGTACAGGCCCGGCATCTGGGCAATATAATCAGAAAGTGCCTTGTCTACCTGCTCGTCCGTCCAGTTTGGAGTATCGGTATCGCTAAATGCAGACGGCATCCAGATGCGCTGCAGCCAGCGCCAGGGGGATTGTTTGCAGACGGCGAACCACATCAACAGATCATCGTTTCGGATAGGGGAAAGCCCTTCTTCCCAGTTGCGCACCGTGCGGATGTTCACATCCATCTGCCGGGCTACATATTCTTGCGAAAGCCCGGATTCCAACCGGCACTGCGAAAGAATAAGTCCTTCACGTTCTCGGAAATCAGCTCTACTTTCCATTTCATCACCCTCAATTTTTTACATGTTTTGCACTTCAAATGCGGTAAAATTTTTATACAACAACAGTTAAGGAAATATAAAGAAAAAAATATTCAAAAAATGCCATGGAAATAAATGGAAGCCATGGCATAAAAAACGTGTTAAGATTCTTACTGTAGTCAAAAAACACAGGAGGAATCAACAATGAATAACGTGGAACGTCTAAAGAATTACCAAAACCGTAATGCGGCAACCATTGAAGCCTTGTATCGCGCTGTGCTGCAAGACCGAGCACGGAGGGAAAACAGCCATGAAACTGCCTGATTTAACCACCCCACCAAAGCACGGACGCAAAAGGCCGAAAAACCGGACAGTAAAGCGCGAAACCTGAAATTTGTGCGTTTTGCTAATTGACCGTTACGGCAATCTGTAATAAGATGTAAGTACAACATAGAGTTGTCAAAACAACAACTTACAACTGATGCGGGGAAGAACAATGACTGACATAGAAAAGCAAATATCAGCAACCAAACTGGCAATACAACTTTGTGACCAGCTGGGGATTGATTATACATATGGCGATAGGGGATGTACATTAAATGGAGAACCTGTTCCCGATACCGGATTGTTATTCCCCGTAAAAATCCTTTATAAAGGCTATACTACAACGCCGGAATACGACCCATACGATAAAATCTATTACGGCAAGATTGATGGTATCAAAGATTTGGTTGACTATCACGCAGAAACCGTTGACGGCATCGGGCAAGCGATCATTGACTGCGTTGATAATTACATTGCGTTCTGCAAAGAGATTGGGAAAGATCCGGATATCCCTTACCGTATATAATCCGTTTCTTCAACCTGCTGTGCGGTTTCCGCTGTAGCGGGCCATGAAACAATGCTAACGTTCTTTGGGCCTTTATCGAGACTTACATGCAAAGAATAAACACTTATTGCCAAAGAAAACAGCGAAATAATAATAGGGATAACATCAATTCTTTTGTTGTATTTTCGCTTTTCAACGTATCGCCTTAACGAACCTGTCACGTGAAGAATACGCTGCTCCAAATCCGCTTTTGTAAACTGGGCAAGATCTTTGTCAGTAGCATATTTTTTATCTTTCGTGCAGATATTAGCGTAATTCTGCTTTGCGAGGAACTTCAAAAAGTATTGTTCCTCTGAATTTGAACCGTATCTTTTGAAATAATCGGATATGTAAAAGTCCTGCTTTTTGCACATCCACTTTAACTTCCTATAGGTTTTGTTATCAATAAAACTGTCAAAAACCTCAATATCTAAATTCATTATACACCCCACAAGGAGAAAAAACATGCAAGACGAAAAAAATCAGAACCAGCCGGATGAAAACATTCTGGCCGCATACGAGAAGATTCGGCGCTTGGGCAATATCCAGAGCACCATTTTCACCATTGCGGATTACCTTTACACCGCCGCATGGGTATGGTTTGGGCTTACGATGCTGCTTTTTATCATTGCCGCTACTTTGAAAGGATGAAGAATATGATTAACGAAGATTTTCTGCGCCGCGAGATGAACGACATCAAAGCATCCAACGGATACACCATCGGCACGCTGCTGTTGGTACTTCTGCCCATCGGGCTGAGTATCGTAATGCAGCTGATGATCATCAAGATGATTTTGGCCTGAGTGACAGTGATAGGAGGGAACATATGCAAACAAAGAAATACACTGCGGCAGAACAGGCGGAAAACATCAGCAAGCTAATTGCAATCCTGCATACCTTTACGCCGGATCAGCTGGCGGATTTTGCATCCGCTGCGCAAGAGTTAATAGCAAAACAGTAAAATCCGGGTTCTGCAAGCAAATAGAAACGAGTTTTTGAATGTTTTCTGGCAAATCGGATATAAGCCCATCGCCTTGTGCGGTGGGCTTTTCTTTTTTGTTGGTGTCATCGCCCTGAATGTCAGAAACTTCAACACCCAAATATTCGGCTATGATAGGCAGCTTTGATTTTCTGGGGTGGGTTCGTCCAGTATTCCATTGGCTATACACCCCGCTACTTACCCCCAGGTATTCACACAAATCTGCGCCATTTTTGTTTTCTTTAGTTAAATAGTAGTTGATTTTGTCTATCGTTCGCACAGCTAAGCACACTCCTTTTGTGCAATGTGCTATATTTCTATCATTTCTAAGTTTACTCTTTACATTCTTAGAAAACTTAGTTATAATAGAAACATAGCTTGACGGCAAAGCAAAAGCTAAGGCCACAAAATAGCGGTCTTTGGAAAGTTATTGTTTGTTGCAATTCAATAATATCTAATTATAGCTTAGTTGTCAAGATATAAAACTAAGTTTTGGAGGTGATTTAATGAAGGAATACACGCAGTACAAAGTGCTGCGGGAAAAAGCCGGGCTTTCGGTCAAGCAGGTAATGGAAGCGCTGAATGTGTCTGACGCTGCTGTTTATTTTTGGGAAACAGGCGCAAACGCACCCAGCACCAAAAAGCTGCCGGACATTGCCAAACTTTACGGCTGCACGGTAGACGAGCTATTGAAGGAGGTGAAACCCAGTGTTCCCAAACCTATTGATTGAGCTTAAAAAGCAGCGTTGTACGCAGCAAGACCTTGCGCAGCATATTGGAATTTCCCGCGCTACCATGCAAAACAAACTGACCGGGCACTCCCAATTTACCCTGCGCGAGATGAAAGCCATTCAAGGGGCGCTCAAAGGCTGCACGCTAGATTACTTGTTCACTGAATGTAGCACGGAGGTGGAACCTTGATGCAAGACAGCAAAACACCCCCGCCCGATGAGCTAGACCGAGTGGGGGCAGAGATTAAGCGCCTAAAGTGGAGTGTTTCATTTTTGAGCGTCTGGTGCTTTCTGCAGGCTATCAGGTTGTTTAGTATTGGACGTAAAATCACACAGATTTATGACATCCTGGCCTTGTGTGCGCAAAGCATCCAGCTTATCACAGATAACTTGAGCAGTATTTACGAGGTTTTCGTCAAGCTCAATAACTTGATTTAGCCCTTCTTTGATTTGAACAGAATCTTCGTGAATCAGGGCCAACTGCTTATTGGGGAGTGACTGCGAAAGCATCCACAGAATCACTGAAATCCATATACCAAACAGTGCGATTGCATCATTACGAGACAAATGCGGTTTGCTTCGCAAAGGCGCAATGACACCGGTTTTGATAGAGGATACAGCACTTTGGGGCAGCTTTGAAGATGCCTGATTTAAGGTTTTTTCAAACTCTTGCAAATCACTTTCCAATTCCGCCGGATCTGTGCATAGAAAATCATCTGAATGGTCTTGTGATATGGCAAATGCGGCCTGATTGATTAGCTGTTCAATATCCGTGTTTTCCCACATTGCTGCGGTTTCCTGCGCAAGGCTTTCCAGATAAGGCACAGAAAATTCGTTTGCGTTTGAAATTTTGGGTGCCAGACCTTGCAGGGTATCTGCGATTTGCTGCATGGTTGGGTTTGGCTTCACGCTAACCTGGATGTTCGATTTGCGCATCTTTTCCGCAAGCAGGCGGAATGTATCAGCGCTGGATGGTAAAGCAGATTTATTTTCCATTATCTCACCTCCTTCCCGCCTTATTCTATCACGGCGGAAGGGGGCAAACAACACAAGTTTCTGAAGAAGGTGAACAAATGAACAACATACAAATTTTCAAGTACGAAAACAACGATGTGCGCACGGTGGAGATGAACGGCGAGCCGTGGTTTGTAGGCAATGATGTAGCTGCTGCACTTGGTTATGGAAAGGGAAAATCTCTTGCTAACGCTGTAACAAATCATGTTGATTCTGAAGATAAAGGGGTCACTGAATTGATGACCCCTGGCGGTAAACAAAACGTTGGCTGAACGGGATGCCAGAATTTCGGAACTGACGGTTCAGAACACTATCATGTTGCCGAAAGCTCGATATTTTGACGAAATGATCTCACGCAATACACTCACCAATTTCCGCGAGACCGCAAAAGAGCTTGGAATCAGCGAAAAGGCTTTTATCCGCTTCCTGATTGACAAGAAGTACATTTTCCGCAACCAGCGCGGCAAGCTCATTCCGTATGCAAACCGCAGTGATGGCTGGTTTGAAGTCAAGGAATGTTACAACGAAAAGACCAACTGGAGCGGCATCCAAACCCTAGTAACCCCTAAAGGCCGCGAAGCCTTCCGGCTGCTGTGTTTGAAAGCTTTGTGAAAGGAGAGAAACATATGAACGATAAAAGCGTAACCAGTTTTGGGAATACCACTGTTACCCAGACGGCACATGAGATTGACCTGAAAGTCGGCCCCGACATCAAGATTCCGCCGGAAGTTACGTTCAAGGACGTAAAAAACGAAACTGTCCTTGGTGACCCGAACAACATGCACATCACAACCGGCCACTTCAATTTGGCCGATTTGAAGAAAAGGAGCGAAACGCATGAGTAAGGAAGATGTGGCGTTGCTCTTATCCGTTCTGGCCCTTGCAATCAGCATTATGGGGGCCGTGAGGTTTTGAAAGGAGGGGAGCATATGCCCCGTGAAAAGCCCCATTATCAAGAAACCCTTGTTGGCATCCGCGCCCGCGCTGCTGAACTTTACCCCGGCCAACTGTTGTTTGGCCCCACAAAGGTTGCTAATATTCTTGGCAAATCTCGTGGCTGGGTATGGCAGCATTACGGTAGCTTCCGTGATTTAACCGTTGAACAAATTGCAAGCCTTATCTGCTGATTGACGGCCTGATTTTTGTTTATCCGCGCGAGATTCATTACGATACACACGGGTTAAAGATGGGCTACTGTGAGCGTTCTTTGCGGGCACAGACACCGATGGGTGAGCGCATCAGCATTGCCAAAAGTGAAACCGTGCCGGAAGGCAGCACCATTGAATTTGAGGTTGAATGCCTTGACCCGAAATTGGAAGATATGGTGCGTGAATGCCTGAATTACGGCAGAATGCGCGGTATCGGCCAGTGGCGCAACAGCGGCAAGGGTACTTACCTGTGGGATGAACTTGATGACAACGGCAATGTGATCGGCGGAAACAACAAGAAAGGACACTAACATGACTGCAAACAAAAAGAGCCGCCCGGTGTACTGCAATACACTGAACGGCAAAAAACGTGAAATTTTCCGGTTTCACAAGTCCATTTTAGCCCATATTGTTCCGGTTTGCAAGTGCTTTGCAAACTTTACCCTGCTGGGTTGTGCAATCGGCACCATTTGCGCCGCTGCTGGCCTTGCAGAGGGCGGCGGGGTCGCATCTTTGGCCGGGCTTATTGCCTGCCTGCTGGGCGGATGGGCCGCTATTACGCTGCGGGAGGTATTGGCATGAACCCTTTTGAGATTGAGATGGCATTTGAATGTAATGACCCGCAAAAATACCTGGTGTTTTTTGAAACTGTCCAAATCGCAATCCTGGACACGAACAACAGCGAACAATGGAAATACGACCAAATTTTCGCAGCCTACTGCGCTGCAATGAGAGGCATGGCAAAACGACTGGATGAGGAGGAAACAAATAATGAGCGATAACAAGACTTGGATTAAGGCGTACAAGGGCTTTGATAAAGACCTGAAATGCCGTGATTTCCAGTATGAAATCGGCAAGACCTACGAGGAACCCACCGCAGAACTATGCAACAGCGGCTTCCACGCCTGCGAGTACCCGTTGGATGTATTTGCATACTACGCCCCCGGCGACATGAGCCGCTACTGTGAGGTGGATTTGGACGATGTGAGCGACAAGAAAGGCAACGATGATAGCAAGCGCTGCGGTAAAAAGATTGCTGTGAAAGCAGAAATCGGTATTGCTGGACTTGTAAAGGCTTCCGTTGATTTTGTGATGGAAAACATAAAGGACGAAAAAAAAGCGTCCACCAACACGGGCTACCGCTCCGCGTCCACCAACACGGGCGACTACTCCGCGTCCACCAACACGGGC
>OWIX01000848.1_pt1 | contig 17974 bp, 11 predicted proteins | sample 1732851 | NCBI WGS metagenome assembly OWIX01 (sample SAMN05065761, study PRJEB22554) | human gut metagenome | biome: ENVO:2100002; feature: ENVO:00000062; material: ENVO:00002003 | host: Homo sapiens | place: USA
TAGGCTCCGGTCTCGTGGGCTCGGAGATGTGTATAAGAGACAGTAATATATGTTTATCATAATCTTGAAAAACAGGACGGTCAAGGAAAAGCATGTCTCTTACGGAAGAGCGGCCGCCGGAAAGCAGGCGGAGAAATATTGAAAAAAGTGGTTAATAATTAGCGGAAAGTGTGATATAATGTTGCGTACATAGCACACAAAGTGCATATCTACTTGAGGGAGCGGTTGCAATTCCCGGGTGTTTTGGAGTATAGCAGAAAGGAAGATTTCTATGGGGGAAAAGACGAACAACGCATTCATCGCGATCGGGCTCATGCTGTTCGCATTATTTTTCGGGGCGGGAAATTTGATATTTCCGGTCTTCATGGGGCAGAATGCGGGGGTAAATACGATTCCCGCGACAATCGGCTTTTTGATCACAGGCGTAGGTCTTCCGCTTTTGGGTGTTCTTGCCATTTGCTACTCCGGTGTGAATCTCCGTGAACTGGCGGGGCGTATTCATCCGGCGTACAGCATTTTCTTCTGCACGGCGCTGTACCTGACCATCGGACCGTTTTTTGCGGCTCCCCGTACGGCGACGGTGGCTTATGAGATTGCTGTGGCGCAGTACCTGCCTCCTGAAATGCGGAGCATGGGGCTTTATGTTTTTGCCGCGGTGTTTTTTATCATTACCTGGTGGCTTGCAATTTCACCGTCCAAACTGGTGGCCCGGGTCGGCAAGTTCATGACTCCCGTCCTTCTGGTATTCCTTTTCCTTTTGATTATCAGTGCCATTGCCTCGCCCATGGGAAGCTGGCAGGCACCGGCAGCCGCTTATGACACCGGTGTGAAAGCTTTCGGGCAGGGGATCGTTGACGGATATAATACGATGGACGGCCTTGCCGCTCTTGTTTTCGGCATTATCGTGGTGGAATCGGTCAAGATGTACGGCGCGGTCTCCGAAGCGCAGATTACGAAAGACACGCTCCGGTCCGGTCTGATTTCCACATTTTTCATGGCGGTTATTTATGCGGCGCTCTGCTATATCGGCGCCAGTTCCGTATCCCTCATCGGTGTGCAGGAAAACGGCGCTCCCGTTCTCGTAAAAACGGCGCTCCACTACTTTGGCGCTGCCGGCGGAGGTATTCTGGGCGTGATCGTTATCTTTGCCTGCCTGACCACCAGTGTCGGTCTGGCGGCTTCCTGCGCAGCCTATTTTAACCTGCTCCTGCCGAAAATCTCTTCAAAAACCTTTGTTACCGTCATGGTCGTTGTCTGCTTCTTCGTGGCGCTCTTCGGCCTGACGACGATCATCAAGAATGCTGTTCCCGTACTGCTTTTCCTGTATCCCATGTCCATTTCCCTCATTGCGCTGGCGTTCCTGCATAATTTCTTTAGCGGCCGCCGCTGCGTATATGTATGGACGACGCTTTTTACCGCTGTGCCCGCTCTTTGTGACGGGCTTCACGGGTTCGGTCTGAAGTTGGGTGCCATGGAACCGATGCTCGCAGCTCTTCCGCTGGCGGAATACAGCATGGGCTGGATCTGTTTCTTTGCGGTGGGATTTGCTGTCGGTATCGTCCAGATGCTGGTGACCGGAAAGAAAGAACAAGCCTAAAAGAAATTTGAAAGAAAAGGTAAAAGCGTGCGGGCGGGACCTGTGCGCTTTTATGATGGATGAAAAGAGTTCCTTATTTTCTGATTGACATATTTCCCCTTTATCACTATATTAGAGGGTAGGATTATTATGGAAATACAGGGGAAGACGGTATTTCCTTTTATATGGAAAGGAGGGAGCCCGATGCTTACCGCTTATAAACATGATGAAAACCACAGACTTTGTCCCGTCGCTTTTGAGGAGATGGAAAAAGGGTCGTGGATCAATTGCGCGGCTCCCGATGCGGCGGAGCTGGAAAAGCTGAATGCCCTTACCGGCATCCCCGTCGATTCCCTCCAGACCGCTCTTGACCGTGAAGAACGTTCCCACGTGGAACTGGAAGACGATTTTATTTTCGTTGTCGTAAATACGCCTGTCGTCCTGGAGACAGATGCTTACGATGCGCTGCCGCTGGGGATTTTTATCACGGATAAGGTATTCGTTACCGTGTGTCTTGAAAATAATACGGTGATCCAGAAGTTTATAAATAATAATTACGCCTCTTTCCAAACCTATAAAAAGACAAGATTCCTTTTCCAGATACTGTCTACCGCATCGTCGTCCTTCCTGTACTTCCTGCAGCAGATTTATAAAAAGACGGACGGCATCGAAACGCAGGTGCGGAAATCTTTGCAGAACAAAGAACTCTTCCGCATGCTGGAACTGCAGAAATCTCTGACCTACTTCAACTTCGCCCTTCATGCGAATGAAAACGTCATGGAGCGCCTCATGCGTCTTCGCAACAGTCCCATCCATACACTCCTGAAAATGTATGAAGAAGATGAGGATCTTCTGGAAGACGTCATCATCGAAAATAAGCAGGCTTTGGAAATGGTGGAAATCTACACGAACATCCTGATGTCCATGATGGACTCCTTCTCCTCGATTATTTCCAACCGTCTGTCGCAGATTATGAAATTCCTCACCTCGGTGACGATCCTTCTTGCCGTACCCACTTTGATATTCAGCCTTTGGGGAATTAATGTGCCCGTGCCGTGGGAATCAAGCGAGATCGGATTTGCCGCGGTCACTCTTCTCGGTCTCGTGCTGACCCTCGTATCGGCGCTGGTGCTGTGGAAGAAAGATATGCTTTGAAATAAAGAAACAAAGGGACCGCTGCGGTCCTTTTTATTTTGCCGCTTTGGGGGAAATAACTGGTATAATAAAAAAGTATTTGAAGAAAGGAGGAAACGATGGAACCGGCGGAACTTTTAAAAAAATATTTCGGTTATGATACATTCCGGCCTATGCAGGAAGATGTCATCAAAACCATTCTGTCGGGCAGGGATGTGCTGGCTGTCATGCCCACCGGCGCGGGAAAGTCGGTCTGCTTCCAGATTCCCGCCCTCCTCTTTCCCCACGGTACGATCATTATTTCTCCTTTGATTTCTCTCATGAAAGACCAGGTGGAAGCGCTTGCAGAGCAGGGGATTTCCGCGTCCTATGTAAACTCCACCGTGCCTTTTGACGAATCTATCGAGCGGCTCCGCGATTTGTTCCGGGGGCGTCTGAAGCTGCTTTACATGGCGCCGGAAAAACTGGAACCCACCTATTTCACCGACTGTCTGTCCAAAGTGCCCCTGTCCATGGTCGTCATTGACGAAGCACACTGCGTTTCCCAGTGGGGCCATGATTTCCGTCCAAGTTACCAAAAAATAAAAACCTTTATCGATACGCTTCCCGCAAAACCCGTAGTCACCGCTTTCACCGCTACGGCGACCTCTTTGGTGGAAGAAGATATGAAACGGAGCCTCGGCCTGGGGAAAGCAGCCGTTTTCCGTACGGGACTGGATCGGCCGAACCTGTCTTTCCGTGTCATCCACGGCGCGGACCGCAGGGATTTCATTCTCCGCTATGTGCAGAACCATGGAAAAGAAAGCGGCATCATTTACTGCGCCACCAGAAAAGCAGTGGACGAAATTTATGAAATGCTCACAAGCCGGAAAATAAAAGCGGGGCGGTACCATGCAGGCATGGAAGATGGCGCGCGGCGGAAAGGGCAGGAAGATTTTTCCTTCGACCGCATCCATGTCATGGTGGCGACAAACGCTTTTGGCATGGGCATCGACAAGAGCAACGTGCGATACGTCCTCCACTACCAGATGCCCAAAAGCATGGAAGCCTACTATCAGGAAGCGGGGCGGGCAGGACGTGACGGCGCGAAAGCGGAATGCATCCTCCTTTACAGCGGGCAGGACGTAGGCATACAGCGGTACCTCATCGAATCGGGAAACCAGACGGACGGCCAGAAACAGATGGACTACGACCGCCTTTATGCCATGGACGGCTATTGCAGCACCACAGGCTGCCTGCGGAATTACATCTTAAATTACTTCGGCGAGACTGCTGATGAGACCTGCGGCCGCTGCGGAAACTGTGAAAGCGGAAAAGGGAAGGTGGACATCACCGACGAGGCGGTTCTCATTTTCCGAACCGTCAGATCTCTCAAGGAACGGTATGGCGCAGGCGTGGTGGCGGATATCCTTAAAGGAAGCCGCACAAAAATGATCAGGGAACGGAACCTGGACAGCCTTCCCACCTACGGCAGACTATCCTTTGCGAAAATCAAACATTTGAGAACCGCTATCCATTTCCTCATCGCTGACGGTTACCTCAAACGTGACGGCGGCGAATCTCCCCTGCTGCATCTTACGGAAAAAGCGGAAATTGTTCTCGAAAGAAAAGCGCCGGTATTGGGTTTTGCTTTCGGTGCGGAAGACGTCATGGCGTCTGTGGCGGTGGAAAAGAAAGCCATCCTTTCAGAAACAAAAAGCGGTATCTTTGAAAAACTCCGCAGACTCCGCCTTGCCATTGCCCGAGAAGAACACGTTCCGCCCTTCGTCGTATTCTCCGATGCCACCCTGGAAGATATGGTGTCCCGCCTCCCGCGGACAGAAGAAGAAATGGCGGAAGTCCACGGCATCGGCGCTTTCAAATTAAAGAAGTATGGAGAACGTTTCCTTGCGGCGCTTGGAGAATTCAGCGGAGCGGAAGAAATGAGGGGAAAAGACGAGAGAGAAGAAAAAAACATATATGAGAAACTCGAACGGCTCCGCCGCTCTTTGGCAAAAAAAGAAAATCTGTCGACATCACAAATTCTTTCCGATACAGTCCTCCGTCGGATCGCAGAAACCTGTCCGGCAACCGAAGAGGAATTCCGCGGTGTGAAAGGTATCGGCCCGAAAAAAGCGGACAAATACGCAGAGGTCTTTTTGCAAGCCCTTCATCCGGAACGGAGCCGTATTTCCCCAAAAACAGAAAGTAAAATGCCGGAAAAAAGAGAACATGTCATTCCCAAAACGGCAAAACCCGTCCGTGGACGGAAAGGGAAAATCACAGCGGTACGAAAGGAAACGATTCAGGCTGGACAGACGGCGGCCATAGACATAGAAACAAGAGCGTTTTTCCTCTATCTGAAAAAAGTAAGAGCGCGGCTTGCCAAAGAAACGGACCTGTCGGCGGAAAGCATCTGTGCCGACAGGGATTTAGAAAAGATGGTGAAAAGCGAAACCGTGTCTGACAATTTGCCTGCCGCTGTAAAAGCGGAATTTGAAAAAGCCATCGCCACCTACAAACAAATCAGATATCAAACATCAGATGACAGGAGACGGTAAGGCGTCATAATGAGGGAAACGTTAAACATCATCCTAAATGAATGTGAAGGATCTATTACCGTGGTGAGGAAAGCCGTAAGAAGTCATCCTGAACGAACGTGAAGGATCTATTACCATGGTGAGGGAAAGCGGTAAGAAGATAAAAGCTATCCTATCAGCTATAAGCTGTGAGCTGTGAGCTGTCAGCTAAAAGTGCTGAATGACAGCGGGATGCATTGAGGCCGTGGATGAGAAAGCGGTATGAGTAAAGGTATTCGTAGAATAGTATGAATTATATAGAAATAAGATAAATGTTTTGCTATAATGGGAACAGAGGTTGTTTAATAAAATAAGTGTTGAAAGGAAAGCGGGGAAACCCGGCAGGAATTTTCCTGTTTACGGATTCTGTACCCGGCTTTTCAGGCAAATGAAGTGTTATGGGGAGAGGTGATGTAAAAGCAGTATCGGCAGCATGGGGATGGTGCTTCTTTTTATTGCGTTTCTAAATTATATTGTTTTTTATGGGAGGAAAACATGAATCACATCTACAAAGTCATTTGGAGTCGAGTAAAGAACAGTTATGTCGTCGTTTCAGAAATTGCGGGCACAGCGAGAAAAAGCGGGAGGGTGAGAGTCTCTAAAAACACGCTGGCAGCAGTTTTGGCGGCTTTTTTATTGACAGGGATTTCTGTAAGCCCTGTATCTGCGGCGCTTGACGGGGTCAATACGTTTGTAGAACCGGGGAATCAGAATATTAAAATCGGGAATGATATTGATTTAAGAAATAACAGTACGAAAAACGGTGCCATTGCGATAGGCGATCACGCCCAGATTGATGATTATGTTATGCAGGAAGGCAGTATTGCCATCGGCAAGAATGCTTTTGTAGAAAACATGTGGGGAACGCAGGACAAAATATTCCGTTTCGGAATGACGTCGACGGATCCTTCTCGTACAGACCATTTACTGCCGGCAGGGATTGCCATTGGGCAGAATACTTATACCCGCAGCGGCATAATGATCGGCGACCATAAGTATGTTGGCGCCTTGGGAGATACCACAGTAAATTCCAATACGGATAAAGAAAAGCGCAAACTGTCCGTTTTAGTAGGCGCGACCACCGTCGGGCTGAACAGTTATTCTGCCGGTGCGTTTGCGACGACGACCGGCGCCTACTCCATCATGACGAATGCGTATGACGGAGATACGAACCAGGGATCTGCCGCCCAGAATTTCGGCGCGGTCATCAACGGATCCTTTAACAGCATTGAATCAAAAACGGCGGGCAGCAATATATCAGGAATCGCCAATGCGGTCGTAGGGACTGCCAATCGGACCCATAACGCAAACGGTACCTTGGTTTTCGGCGCGGGCAATGAAGTGACCAATTCAGTGGACAATATAGCAAATCCCATGTCGTTTTTGGGGCTCAACAGTCCCAAGGATTGGCAGAAAAACTCAGGGAGGATATACGGAGAAATGATTCCGGCGGCGCTGTCCTTGCTGTCGGCGGCGGAAATAAAGCGGACTATGCATACCGCTCCCAGCTGGTCGGGGTGGGAAATACCCTGACAGGAACCGCAGCGGAAAAGGCTGCTTACAATTTACTGAACGGTTATAAAAATACAGGTATCAATGTAAGCGGTGTAACTGTCATCGGTACGAACCGCACGATTTCCAATGCAAAAGATACGATTGTGATGGGTTCTTCTGCCGGCGGTATTACTACAACTGCCAGCAAGGCGGTCATACTCGGTTCGGAAGCCAATGCGGAAAAAGACGGCGGCGTAGCGCTCGGGGCGGATTCCGTTGCCTCTGTTGACAAGGATATTGCGGGATATGATCCGTCTACCAAATTAGCTTCTACAAATACATCGGCCGCATGGAAAGCGACGCATGCAGCGGTATCTGTTGGTAATGGCAGTACTGCTACAAGGCAGATTACCGGTGTGGCAGCCGGCACGAATGACACCGATGCAGTCAATGTGGCGCAGCTGAAAGCTATTGCCGGAGGTACGGGCAGCATTCATTTCGTATCCGTGAAAGGCGGAAATGCATCATCAGTCAATTATAACAACGATGGGGCAAAAGAGACCGGAGCCATTGCGATTGGAGCAAATGCAGAGGCGACGGCAAATAGTGCGGTTGCCATGGGTTTTAATGCCCAGTCCAACGGTTCCGGAAGTATCGTTATCGGCGAATCATCCGGCCTGATTCCTGATGCATCAAAACGGGGGGCTTCCAAAGGGAACAGCAGCATTATTATCGGTACGGAAAATATTGATAAAGGCGGCACGAAAGACCATGCCGGCTCTAATGACGGTATACTCGGAAGCAACAATACGATACAGGAGTCCAATGGCGCTTTCGTGACCGGCGCGTTTAACCATGTGTCCGATTCTTATCAGTTCGGACAACTCTCCGTTTCGGAGCAGCAGGAATTGGCGCAGGCGATGGCGGATGGCAAGCCTCTGGGCAAGTACATCGGCAAATGGGGAAGCCATGTCTTTGTTACCGGCGACGGAAATACCGTTTCACAAGGAATGAATGTTACAATCAGCGGCTCTCAGAATACCGTTGAAAACAGCAAGAGTCAGACCGTCATCGGGGACAGCAATAAGATTACCAATAGAAATGCCGGTACAGTTTCCGGACACCAGGAAGAAAGGACGAAGAATGTGTCCGACCTTGTCATCGGCAAGGGGAATGATATTTCCGGCAACGATACCTACATGAAAGGGTATGAGAGCCTGACCGTTATCGGGAATAATAACAAAGCGGTCAATCCTAGCTCGGGTATCGTGATCGGGGATAACCAGAAGTTATCAGCGATTAAAGAATCCGTCGTTATCGGTTCCATGACACCGGAAGAAAAGGCCGATTCCGATATCGGGCAGAAACATGCCAGTGTCGTTGTCGGGTATCATGCCCAGAGCGGGACCAGAGACGGCGGCGGAATGAATGTGGCTCTTGGCCATGGGGCAAAAGCTTATGGCTGGCAGGAGACCGTGACAGGGATCAAATCCATTGTGGAGGCAGGCTCCGGCTATGACGGTTATCTGGCTTCTGTCTATGGCGGTCTTAATACCGTAGCGTCAAATAAGGCGGACCAGAATGATGGGATGGCAAACACCGTCGTCGGTACCCTGAATAAAACAGAAGGCGCCAATGGGGCTCTCGTTTTCGGCGCGGGCAATAGCGTTACACATTCTTTCGGGACGGCACCGACCGATGAAGATGGAAACAGTATGAATGAGCATTGGAGCGATGCCATACTTGGAGGAGGACAGAAGTATGCTATGGGAGAAGGACCGCTGGGCCATGATGAGCTCAGGAAAGCGATGGGACTGGCCATGTCGACCGGCGGCGGTTCCGTGGTCACCATGGGGAATGGAAATACCTCAGATTATGCCGTCCATTCCCAGATCATCGGCTCCGGAAATATCCTTACAGGTACAGCAAATACACCCAGCATCAATAATACGATCAACGGATATGGAAATACAGGCAGGAATGTGGAACGTATGTCTATGATGGGGACCGGGAATAATATGTCCGGCAGTACGGCCAATGTAGTGATTGGGGATTACCACCATATGGACGGCGGTAAAAACAATGTAATCCTTGGATCCATGGCTACGGAAAAGAAGACTGTAACGAAAACGTATACGATGAAAGATGCTTCGGGCAATGTTATTCTTGAAAAGAAATATAAGGTGACGGAAAATGTACCGATTAAATCGCATACGGCGAATATAAGCAATGCGGTGATGCTCGGCTACAATACGGATGTGGAAAAAGACGGCGGCGTAGCGATCGGCGCGGATTCGATTGCCTCCGTCGACAAGGGCGTCGCAGGTTATGACCCGGCTGCCGGTGATCATTCCAATGATACGACAGGCACGTGGAAAGCGACAGCCGCTGCTGTTTCTGTCGGTAAAGCGGCAACTCCGACCAGTGCGGCAGTCACCCGCCAGATTACAAACGTGGCAGCCGGCACGCAGGATACCGATGCCGTCAATGTGGCACAGCTGAAAAAGGTACAGGCAGCTGTCGGTGCGGCGAAAGTGCATTATTACAGCGCCAAGTCTACAAAAACGGGAGCCGGCAGCAACTATGATAATGACGGCGCCGAGGCGGAAGACAGCATCGTGCTCGGTATTTCCTCTTCTTCGAAAGGGGTGAACAGCACCGTTCTTGGCAATAATAACAAACTGACCGGAGTGAAAAATGGAAGAAACAACAGTATCGTCGCCGGCCAGAATCTGGAAGTGGAAGGCGCCCATAATGCCGTATTCGGCACGGATTATAACAATTATGACCATAAGCTGACAAAAGTCTTCGGGGAACAGAATACGGTCATCGGTGTGGGGAACCTGGTCGGCTATACGGCAGAAAAAGATCCGAGCGATCCGACAAAATGGATTTACACCAAGAATTCCAGCGGCAGCGACCAGAATGTGGTTGTCGGTGTGACAAATACGGCAAACGGCGGTAGTGTCGTGGTAGGAACCAGTTCCGAAGCGGAAAATCTGGGGGTCTCTTTCGGTCATGGGAATAAAGTCATCGGCTCGAATAGCGGCGGCGGACAGAGAGGTCTTGCCCTGGGGAATTATTTGACAGTCAAGGGCGAAGAAGCGGTAGCTGTAGGTACAAATGCTTCCGCGACCGCGGACTGGGCCATTGCCATGGGCAAAAATAGTAAAGCGGAGAAAGAAACTGCTATGGCTTTTGGTTATGATTCTCATGCCAAAGTCGCCGGCGGCGTGGCCCTCGGCTCGTGGAGTGTGGTGGATACGGCAGCGGGTGTGAGCGGATATGACCCCTCCACTAAAGCGGCTTCTACGGATACGTCAGCTGCCTGGAAATCGACTGTAGGCGCTGTTTCCGTAGGTGATGCGTCCAAAGGTATCACCCGCCAGATCACCGGTGTAGCGGCCGGCGCGGCAGATACCGATGCCGTCAATGTGGCACAGCTGAAGAAAGTGGAGGCTGCGGCGGCAGCAGCTAAGACTAATGTGACGGCCGGTGATAATGTGACCGTTACTCATGATTCCACGACAAATACATACAAAGTCTCCGCCAAGGATACCTATACGACGGGCGGTACCTACGATGCAGCCACGAAGAAAATCAAATTTACACAGAATGATCCGTCCAAGAACTATGAAGTCGATGTGAGCGGTCTCGTAGGGGGCGGCGGAACCGGCAGCCTGACCTTTTCGGGAGACACTGGCAGCGCCATTACTAAAAATTCAGGCGAAACACTGCAGATTACCGGCGGCGCGACAGAAGTGGCAGCAGCCAATAATATCGGTGTCGTTTCCGAAAATGGCAAACTGAATCTGAAACTGGCAAAAAATATTGATCTCGGCAGCGACGGCAGCATCAAGACCGGTGATACGAAGATGGACAACAAAGGACTGGCCATCCAGGGCGGCCCGTCTGTGACCAAAGGCGGCATTGACGCAGGCAGCAAAAAAATTACCCATGTGGCGGCCGGTGAAATAAGCGCCACTTCCACTGATGCTGTCAATGGAAGCCAGCTCCAGGTCGTAAAGAATGATGTGCAGAATAATACGCAGAACATATACAACATGGGTAAAAAGGTAGGAGAACTGGGCACCCGGATTAACAAAGTAGGTGCGGGGGCGGCAGCACTGGCGGCCCTCCATCCGCTGGACTTCGACCCCCATGACAAGTGGGACATTGCGGCAGGCTTCGGCAATTATCGTAATGCCAGCGCTGCGGCGGTAGGCCTCTTCTATCGGCCGAACGAAAGAACGATGATGAGTCTCGGCTGGACCATGGGAGATGACAGGAATATGATTAATGCAGGAATTTCTGTGAAGCTGGGACGCGGTGACGTTTATACCCGTTACTCCAAAGTGGAAATGGCGAATCGTATTGAAGCGCAGAATAAGAGGATCAACGATATGGAATCCGAATTGGAAGAATTAAAGGCACAGATAGCAGCTCTCGCTGCCAAGAAATAAGCAACTTTTAGTAAAAAAGGAGCAGGCACTGCTGATGGTGCCTGCTCCTTTTTCGTTTTCCGGTAAAAGTGAAACTCATGGCAGGGTGTCCGCCAGAATTGTGTAAAGGATCTGCTGCTGTGGTGAGGAAGCCGGTAAGAAGATAAAAGCTATGAGCTGTGAGCTGTCAGCTACAAGCTAAATATTCTTTTACGATTTAAATCATTACGACAAGTGAGTATCCTCAATCGCACTACGTGCGCCAGCAGCTCCTTCTGACGGCCGGCTCCATGATCCTTGTATAAGACGTTAAGGCGTTATCCTAAGCGAATGCAAAGGATCTGCTGTCGTGGTGAGGAAAGCCGGTAAGATGTCATCCAGAGTGGCAGATTCTTCACTCTGTGTCACCATCCCGTTTCTCTGCTTTTTCATATGGTATTCTTACCTCCGTTCAGAATGACGTTAAACAGACGGCACAGCCGGGATTCTAACCACTTTCAGGCCTGCCGATAAAGTATAGCACCCATGGTAAGGCGTCATAATGAGGAGAGCGTTAAGCGTCATCCGAAGCGAATGTGAAGGATCTATTACCGTGGTGAGGAAAGCGGTAAGAAGATAAAAGTTATCAGCTGTGAGCGGTCAGCTGCAAGCTGACTATTCTTTTACGATTTAAATCATTACGACAAGCGAGTATCCTCAATCGCACTACGTGCGCCACAGCTCCTTCTGACGGCCGACTCCATGATCCTTGTATAAGACGGTAAGGCGTCATCAGTGTAATAGATTCTTCACTCAGCCTCACCATCCCATTTCCCGTCTTTTTCACAAGGCATTCTTACCTCCGTTCAGAATAACGTTAAACAGACGGCACAGCTGGGATTCTAACCACTTTCAGGCCTGCTGATAAAGTAGCACCCATGGTAAGGCGTCATTCTGAGCGATAGCGAAGAATCTGTTACCGTGGTGAGGAAAGCGGTAAGAAGATAAAAGCTGTGAGCTGTCAGCTACAAGCTATGTTATAATGAATAAATTATAGGGTGTGTATTGTCTTTGGAGGGGGTATCAGGGTGGCAGAGCTGAATTTACTGCAGGAGAAAATTTTGAGCGACGGAGTGATCCGTCCGGGGAATGTGCTCAAGGTGGACAGTTTTCTGAATCATCAAATCGATGTGCCTTTTATCAGTGAACTGGGGAAGGAATTTAAAAAGCTTTTCGGGGATCGGAAAGTGGACAAGATTCTGACGATCGAAGCGTCGGGGATCGGCATTGCCTGCCTCACGGCGGTATATTTCGGGGTGCCTGTAGTTTTTGCGAAGAAATCTGCAGGAAGCAATATGGATAAGGAAATGTTTGCTACGGAGGTTATGTCATATACCCATAATCGGAAAAACCATGTGGTGGTATCAAAGAAATATCTGAAACCCGGCGAACATATCCTCATCATGGACGATTTTCTTGCCAACGGCTGTGCCGTGAGCGGGCTTCTTGATCTGGTAAAACAGGCGGGTGGTATCGTGGGAGGCATCGGTATCTGCATCGAAAAAGGTTTCCAGGGCGGCGGTGACGCGCTTCGTGAAGCGGGATATGATGTCCGCTCTCTGGCAGTTATTGAAAAAATGGATGCCGAAACAGGCGTCATTACGTTCCGCTGAGGAGGCCGGAATGGATACAGATCCGATTTATGAAGCGGATGGGAAAATATCTGTCCGCAAAGCAGTGCCTTTCGGTCTCCAGCACGTTCTTGCCATGTTTGTGGCAAATATCGCGCCGATCCTTATCGTAACGGGCGTGGTGAAGATGCCTGCCTCAGAAGCGGGTGCTGTTGTCCAGGCAGCCATGATCATTGCAGGCATCGGCTCCCTGCTCCAGATGTATCCCGTCTTCCGTCTGGGCAGCGGACTTCCCGTCATCATGGGGATCAGCTTTACCTTTGTTTCTGTTTTTTGTGTGATCGGATTGAAATACGGCTACGGCGCTATTCTCGGTGCTGTCCTTATAGGCGGTGTTCTGGAGGGAATCCTCGGTCTCGGCGCGGCATGGTGGCGGAAACTTGTGCCGCCCATCGTTTCGGCGACTGTCGTGACGGCCATCGGGTTTTCCCTGCTTCCCATCGGGGCGAATTCTTTTGGCGGCGGTTTCGGCCATCCTGAATTCGGCGATGTCCGGTTCCTCATTGTCGGTACGATTACTTTGGTTTCCTGCCTTATTTTTAATATCCGTGCGAAATCTTTCTATAAGCAGTTATCTGTTCTTTTTGGGCTTTTTGTGGGGTACGTTACGGCATACTTCTACGGTATGGTTGATTTGGGCCGCTTGACGGAAGTATCCCTTATGTCTCTGCCGGTTTTCATGCCTTATTCTCCGGAATTTCATTATGACGCCATCTTTTCTGTGTTCCTTATTTTCCTGGTGTCCGCCACAGAAACCCTGGGCGACACCTCGGCGCTTGCCGCCATGGGGTTCAACCGGGAAGCGGAGGACAGGGAAATATCCGGCTCCATTGCCGTGGACGGGTTTGTTTCTGCCGCGTCTTCTCTCTTCGGGTGTTTGCCGATTACATCTTTCAGCCAGAATGTGGGGCTTATCGCCATGACGCATGTGGTAAACAGGAAAGCCATCGCCAGCGGCGCCGTCATCATGGTTCTGGCAGGACTTGTTCCCGCGCTGGGGGTCATTTTGGCGTCACTGCCTGAAGCCGTCCTCGGCGGCTGTACGCTTATGATGTTCGGTTCCATCGTGGTGTCCGGTGTGCAGATGATCAGCCGCTGCGGATATTCACAGAGAAATATGAGTATTGCCGCCCTGTCTCTTTCCATCGGATTGGGATTCACGCAGACACCGCAGATTTTCCGCATATTTCCCGAACTGCTGCGGAGCGTATTCGCAGAGAACTGTGTAGCGGTGGTTTTCATCGTGGCGGTTCTTCTGAATCTTGTATTTCCCAAAGGGGAAGAGGAAAAAGCAGCGGCAGGAGCTGCCGAATGAAATACAGGCGCTGACCGGCAATCGGCGCTTTTATTTTGCCATAGTAATGGAAGTATATATTTCCTGTTGTAACAGCTGATTTGCGTATGCTAAAATGAGTTTAAATTATAAAAGGGGAGGCTGGTTTATGACAAAAGATGAAATGAAGAAGGTCGTCTGTCAGGCGATTGATGAAGCGACGGAAAAGATTCATGAAACCGTTCTTCGGATTGAAAGCGAACCTGAACTGGGATACAAAGAAACGAAAACGGCGGCAAAAGTGGAAAGTTATATGAAAGAATTAGGGCTTACGCCGCAGACGGGACTTGCTCTCACCGGTGTGAAGACTTGCGTCGATGGCGGGAAGAAAGGCCCTGCCGTAGCCGTTCTTGCGGAACTGGACGCGGTGGGAACGCCGGACAGTCCCAAAGCAGATCCTCTCACGGGAGCGGCCCATACATGCGGACATTTCCTCCAGATGGCGTCCATGCTGGCGGCATGTACGGGGATCGTCAAGTCGGACGTGATGAAGGATCTGGCGGGGAGCGCCGTGTTTTTTGCCGTACCGGCGGAAGAATATGTGGAGATTGATTACCGCAAGCGTCTGGTGAAAGAAGGGAAGATCCATTTTCTCGGCGGCAAGAGCGAACTTGTCTATGAAGGACATTTTGACGATATCGACATGGCGATGATGATGCATTCTCAGGGAAACGCTCCTGAAAAAGCAGTGTACATCGGGAAATCAAGCAACGGCTTTGTAGGGAAAACAGTGCAGTATATAGGAAAGACCGCTCATGCGGCCAATGCCCCTCATGAAGGCATCAATGCGCTGAATGCGGCATGTTTGGGGATTATGGGGATCAATGCCCTTCGTGAAACGTTCAAAGAAGATGATATGGTCCGTGTCCATCCCATCATTACCAAGGGGGGTGACCTAGTTAATAATGTCCCCTCTGATGTGCGCATGGAACTCTACGTCCGCGCGAAAACCATGGAAGCCATCGACTGCCAGCACCGTCGTGTTGACGAGGCGCTCAAAGCGGGCGGCGCGGCTGTCGGAGCAAAGGCCGTTATTGAAACGCTGCCCGGGATGTTTCCCCTGGCATGCAGTCCCCGATTGAATGACCTGTTTGTGGAAAATATCAAAGAATACTTTCCGGAAACGAAAATTGAAGATGCGGGACATTTTACGGCATCTACTGACATGGGTGATATTTCTCATCTCATGCCGAGTATCCACCCGTTTATCGGCGGCGTGGACGGCGGACTTCATACAAAGGATTTTTGCGTCACCGATTTCGATGCGGCGGCTATCCTTCCGGGAAAGGTTTTTGCCATGAATATCATTGATCTGCTCTATGACGAAGCGGCAATGGCAAAAGAAATATTGGAAAAAGAAAAACCCATTCTTACCAAGGAAGAGTACCTGGCGAAACTGGAAAGCTATTTCCAGAGTTAATTAAGAAGAGTATGTAAGAAAAGGAAAGGGGACTGCTATGAAAAGCATTAAGCTGCACCTGATCGTTCTGGTGATTATCGTCATCGCCGAACTGATCGGAAATATCGTCATCAACGTAGGAATAGGGAAAATCGTGCTTCTGCCCATGATGTACGCTCTGATTATGGGGGTTTTGACGGCGCCAAAGTTCACGAAGATTTCAGGAGAAAAGGAAATTCATGCTGCCAGCGGACTTTTGGGCGTCACTCTTGTGCTTCTCATGGCGCGCTACGGCACGCTTGTCGGACCGACACTGCCGAAAATCCTTGCCGCGTCTCCCGCCTTGATTCTGCAGGAGTTCGGTAATCTGGGAACTGTCCTTATCGGTATCCCGTTGGCCGTCCTGATCGGTCTTAAGCGGGAAGCCATCGGTGCGGCGCATTCTGTGGCCCGTGAACCGAATGTCGCTCTCATCGGCGAAAGATACGGTCTTGATGCAGCGGAAGGACGGGGCGTCATGGGCGTCTACATCTGCGGGACTGTCATCGGTACCATTTTCTTTGGCCTTATGGCCAGTGTGGCAGCTTCTTACCTGCCTTTCCATCCTCTGGCGCTCGCCATGGCAGCAGGAGTAGGGTCGGCAAGCATGATGACGGCTGCGGTAGGTTCTCTTTCCGCCATGTATCCACAGATGGCCGACCAGCTGGCGGCTTTCGGCGCGGCAAGTAATATGCTTTCGGGACTGGACGGTATTTATATGAGCATCTGGCTCGCCCTCCCCATGTCAGAATGGCTCTATAAAGTCTGCTACCGGATTAAGTACGGCAAAGCTCCGCCGAAGAGGGAAGAGTGCGATGTGGCAGAAGTGAAAGAAGAGGAGGGGGCAAAATGAAACTGGCAGAAATATTTCAAGTTCTTATTATTACAGGCGTGATGTCCCTTGTGGCAAATACCGTAGGCACCAAGAATGATCTTATGCAGGCGATTCCCGGCATGGGTATCCTCATTGCCATCGCTTTCATCGGCATGTGGATGGGCCGCGTCCTTCCGGGAAAGATCCCCGGCGTAGCCTATGTGGTCACTCTCGGATGTATCCTGACCTATCCGGGCTTCCCCGGCTCCGATTTTATCAATGCGTCCGTTAAGAATGTAGGGTTCCTCCAGCTCTGCACTCCGATCCTGGCTTATGCGGGCATTGCGATCTGCAAAGACCTGGATGTCTTCGCCAAGAGCAGCTGGCGCATCGTTCTGGTGAGTGTAGTCGTCTTCATCGGCACCTACATAGGTTCCGCCATTATTGCCCAGGTGATCCTTAAGAGTATCGGACAGATTTAAAACATTTGGGAAAGACCCGCGCCATATAGACAAAAACGCTTCCTTCACCGGGGAGGCGTTTTTACATGGGAAATGCGACATCGGCGGACGGTTTCTCCTGCTTTCTGCGTACCCGTTTCCGCACACATCGTTATGCCTGTCGGTCACTCTATGAGTATTTCCTATACAGTTTAAGGCAAGCTATACATTGTGCTTATAAGGTGTAGACACAGGAATGAATAATGGTACAATATACATGGTATTATTTAAATAGGAAGTTTACTTACGATGAAAGGCAAGGAGGATTGTCATGAAAAGATTGAAGAAAGCAGCTTTGGCGGTGGCATGTGCTGCTGTGCTCTGTTCCGTATTTTCCGGCTGCGGCGGAGATAAAAAGGATACCGCCAAGGCCGCTCCCGCAGAGGAAAAGGTGCTCACCGTTTACACGGCGCGCAGCGAAAACTTAAACAATCTTGTCATTCCCGCTTTTGAAAAAGAAACGGGGATCAAGGTTAATGTTATTGTGGCGGGGACAGGACCCCTCGTAAAGCGTGTGGCGTCTGAAAAGGACAATCCCCAGGGCGATATTCTCTGGGCGGCTGACCAGACGATGCTGGATTCCCAGAAAGAACTTTTTGAGAAATATGTATCTCCGGAAGATGCGAATATGATTGATGCTGCTAAAAATAAGACAGGATATTTCTCTCCCGCGTTTGCCGATCCCACCGTTTTCATCGTTAATAAGAAACTGGCAGGCGATATGAAGATTGCCGGGTTTGACGATCTTCTCAATCCGGCGCTGAAGGGCAAGATTGCCTGCGGCGACCCTGCCAACTCCAGCTCCGCGTTCCAGGTGCTCATGGCGATGCTTTACGCCAAGGGCAAGGATGGAGATCCCATGTCCCCTGAAGCCTGGGCGTATGTGGATAACTTCATTAAGAATGTAGACGGGAAATTTCTGAACAGTTCCGGTGCTGTCCATAAAGGCGCTGCCGACGGCGAATATACCTGTCTCTTATACACATCTGACGCTGCCGACGAACTCTAGGGTGTA
>OWIX01000860.1_pt1 | contig 17734 bp, 17 predicted proteins | sample 1732851 | NCBI WGS metagenome assembly OWIX01 (sample SAMN05065761, study PRJEB22554) | human gut metagenome | biome: ENVO:2100002; feature: ENVO:00000062; material: ENVO:00002003 | host: Homo sapiens | place: USA
ATAGACTGACATTTGAGAAAGCTGTATCAGGTTGACTAAAATCAGTATTACTTGCGCCCGGATCCTGTGGTTCTGGAACATCAGAAGCTGCGGTTCTAAAGGCGGGGATTTCGGGGTTCTGGGGCGGCACATCCTGTGGTTCTTCCGCATCAAGAAACGCAGAATCCGCGGTTCTGGAACCGCAGGATTCATACGATTCAGAGCAGAACGGTGCACATTCGTAGCCGGGATCGTCGATGGGCGTGACGCTGGCCAGATAGATCTGATTGGCGTCGCCGCGGCCGCAGCGCTTTTCCCAGATGAGCTGAAGCTCCGCCAGCTTACGGAATGCCGCCGTGACGCGCTGCTCACAGATGCGAAGCTCCTTTGCCAGCGCCTTTCGCGGAAAGATCACGAACACCTCACCGGCGTCATTCACCCAGCCGTTGCGCCGCGAGAGCTGAAAGCGGTTCAGGAGAAAGGTGTACGTCACCTTGGCGTCCAGACTCATATCCGCATAACGCGGGTCGGAAAATAACCATCGCGGCATCTGCATATGCCAGACGTTCTGTATGTCCGTCTGCCGCATGAGCCGGAAACTTGGATGCTCGGTCAGCTTGGCTGCTTTCATGGGGATTCCCTCCGATTTCTATTTGCATTGTATTGACAGTTGATAAAATGGCGTAGTTATGATAAAATAACGCCATAAGAATTTGACTCGATTGGGAGGTGTCAGTATGATCACGATTCGGCCGGTATCAGATTTGCGAAATAAATTTACAGAGATCGAAGACTGCGTCAAAAGCGGAAAGCCTGTTTATCTCACCAAAAACGGATATGGTTCTATGGTCGTTCTCAGTCTGGAGCAGTACGCCGCGCTGACAGACGATATCGAACTGAAGCTGGATGAGGCAGATAAGGCTGCGGCCGCAGACCCCGTTCGTTATACGGAAGATGAAGTTTTTTCGAGAGTGAGGAGCCGCATCCATGAACGAAAAGCATTATAAGCTGCGCTTTCTCCCGCTGTTTGAAGAAGACCTCAATGAAATCGTAGATTATATCACGCATCGTCTGAAAAACCCAATCGCCGCAGACGCATTGGTTTCTGATGTGCAGACGGCGATCCGGAACCGCCTTTCCTGCGCAGAAGCATTTGAACAGTATCACTCGGCAAAGGAGCGGCAGTATCCGTACTATCGAATCACTGTCCGCAATTATACGATCTTCTATGTCGTCATGGATGATGTCATGGAAGTCCGCAGAATCATTTACAGCCGACGCGATATCAAGCGCCAGATCTGAATCACTGGTTCAGAATACTGTCCACCGTACACTCCACCATTCCAATCTCATCATCCTCAGCCAGATCGTAGGCGGGCGGCTGCTCGCTGCGGTCTGGTTGTTTTTCTTTGCCGGGCGTTTTGGGGATGCTCGACGGTTCTTTTTGTGCTGGGGCTTGCGGCCGCTTTTGTGGCGCTGCTTCGGATTCTTTTCTTCGCCATTCTGGAATGTAATCAATGACGCGGCAGGTGGTGAGACCGGCATAGTCCGGCAGCTCTTCCGGCGTCATTTTGTAGAGGAGCGCGGGCTTGTGCCCCTTGAACAGCGCCAGACACTTTCGGTTCTCCAAGCGCAGGACTTCATCCGGATTCATCAGATCGCGCTGCGTGTTGCTTCGCGTCTGGGAATACGGGCGCGTAGACGAATACACCGGCGAAAACAGCGGCATCATCGGCATCTGGTTATTGAGGACGGAAATCGTCACCTTGCCGCATTTTTCTGAAATGTACTTTGCCGACGTCAGATCGTTGCAGCCCATGTAGAGCGTCTGGTCGAACGTCGCAAGCTGATTTTCCCACTCCTTGCCCGGATACTTTTCCTGCCACTGAGAAAGACTCTGCACGACGATCTGCGCGGACATATTGAAGCCGCGGATGCTGTTCAGGCTGTCCGCCACGCCGTCCAGATAGCCGATGTTGCAGTATTCGTCGAGGCAGAAATTCGTCAGCACCGGCAGCCGTCCGCCCGCGCATTGCAACCGCGCGAAGTTGGACAGCTGCGGCAGGGCCAGCGAGAAGAACAGCGACGATAAAAAGCGATAGGCGCTGTCCTGCGCGGAGATGATGACGAAATACACGCAAGGACGCTTGCCGGGCAGCAGGAGGTCAACATCGTGGTTGCGCGTGATCTTATCTACCAGACGGCTCTGGAAGACCGCCAGTCGGTTGCCAAGGCCAATCACGATGTTGCCCCAGAGGTTTTCTTTTGCTTTCAGGAACAGACCGTGCGGATACTTGGCTGGATGCTCTGGCGGGAGGGCTTCTAGCTTGCGGTTGATCTCCTCAATGCTCTCCGTTGCGATCATGCGGTACACGTCGCCGAGGCCACGCTGCTCAATGGGGAGCAAATTCCCGTTTGCATCGCGCAGATTGACGACGTAGTGGATGAGCGCCATGAGCAGATTCAGTTCTGCCCGGCTCCAGAAGTCGTTGGCTTCTTTCGGTCCTGACGTGTTCTGCACGATCGTGTTGGCCACCGTCTGCACGAGCTGCGGCTGGGTGTCCAGTCCATACAGACAGTTCCAGCCGTCCGAATGCTCCATGTCCAAGAAGTTCACCGCTTTCACATAGAAGCCGTGCTGCCGGAAATACGGGGAAAGACGTTCAAACAATTCTCCCTTGGCGTCCGTAATGAACGCAGACTCGCCGCGCTTTGCGCAGCCCATGAGGAACGGGATAATAAAGCCTCTGGACTTGCCGCTTCCCGGCGCGCCGATGCAGAGCAGATTATTGTTGTCCCCGGCGACCATCCGGTGCGCGGCATAGAGCGCGTAAGCATCCGGGTCATCCGGATGCTTTTTGACTTTGCCGAGGATCATACCCTCCGCCTTGCCCGCGGGCGAGAGTTCCAAAAACTCGCGCATTTCTTTTTCCGTCAGAAAACCGGACGTGCCATGCGTACCGTCCGGGAGAATGTCAAACCCGCGCGGGTCATGCGTGTATTTGTAACCGGAGAACCAGATGTAGCCCTTCTTCGTAATGAGGCAGATGATGAGGATAATCACCAGCGTCGTCACGATCCCAAAACCGGTGAAGACGGCTCCTAAGTTTTTGAAGGGGTTCAGCACCCAGATGCTTTTGATTTCTTCGCCAGAGTGAAAGGTCGAAGCGATTCCAAGCCGCAGAGAATTGAGGAACATCCCATAAAAATACCAGCCGACAATGACGGCTGGTATGCGCATAGGCAGTTTGGCTTTGTTTCGGGCAAACCAACTCTTGAATCTCGCTTCCGATTTGTCCTCCAGTTTTTCAAGGAGCTTTGAGAGGCGGAACATCCAGAACACTTCCTTCCGATGTGTAAAATGGCAGGTCAGGCGGCGCGTATGGCGCGGTGCTTCCAAGCAGCTCCCGCAGCGCCGCATCCGTAATGGTAAAGACACGCGCTTTTCCGGTTTCGCGGTAGCGGCGGTTCAGGACAGATTCCACCTGCTCCGGCAGTGCGGCCAGCGCGATTTGAGGAAGTCCATCCGAACGGGCCATTTCCACCGCCGCGTCAATGCGCCGCAGATCCATATCCGCCGCCATGACGAATGGGACGCCCTGATACAGAGCATCGTACATCGGTTGACCAGCGGGCGGTGGAACGTAATGCGACTTCAGGATGATTCTCGCCAGAAGTTCGCGGTAATTGGGGGTGCCCATGATACGGAGCTGCAAGCAGCCTGTGCCATTGCATGGCAGCAGAAACAGCGGCAGCTTCAGGCAATCGTGGACCTCGCGGTAAGTTTGCAGGCGCATGGTTTGCTTCTCTTGCACAGCATCCAGTTCCGTGATGATATCCTCATAGTCGGACGCGGCAAAGATCATGGTGCGCTGTTTCGTTGGAATCGCCGCTGTGTGATTTTGGAACGCAGTCAGCTCATCCGTCAGTGCAACGCAGCCGATACCGGGGCTGACCCAGTGACTCGCGCACATGAGGTCGCCGGTATGGAGCAGCGCCGCCACGCGGGTACTGCCCCACGGATTGGAGCCGCGGTTGCGGGCGATCATGGGGAGGAACATTGCCTGTTCGCATAGTGCGGAAACGTCTGTCGTAAAGACAGAAACACCGGCCTGATACGCGGTGAGCATCAGCTTTGCTTGCCGGATACGGCGGATGGTATCAGCGGCTTTGTATGCTGGAGCGACTGCGACAGGGAGTTTTGGAAAAGCAGCGTCAAGCAGCCGGTTCCCGGCAGCGGTCAGCGTGTAGGCTTGCGCGGGCTGATAGAGCTTTATCAGGCGGAGGATTTCAAGGTTCTGAACCTCAGCTTTGGAAAACACACCGGTCAGATCTTCCGCCAGCACAAAGCGGCACCAGCGGAGAAAGCGCAGGATATCAAGGTCGCGGGTCGTAAAAATCATGGCAGTTCCCGTTTTCCTGCGAGGCACCGAAACTGCGCTTGCGCCGGTTCCGGCGCAACCACAATTTCGGCGCTTCTGCGTGACTTTTGGCTGCTTGACCGATGGGTAGCCGTAGATGCCGGTTTTCGCCGCCCGCCGGACGCTTCAAATTACGAAAAAGCATGGAATTACAAGCGATTTGACCCATCGGGTCTGTCCGAGCCTCAGACAAGGCAAAATGAAGTCGCGGAGCACAGGGTAACGGATGGCTCCAACGGCCGGTATGCGATCCCTTTTCGATGAAACCGGAAAAATTCTTCCTCTGATTCCGGAAGCACCAGACTGATGTGGCAGACGTTCTCCGCGCTGCGGCTGGACATCATGTGGACGGATAGATGGTACTGGTCGTCATCGTCAATGACCAGACCCTTGAGCGCATTGCTCACGGCTTTCCACCCCTTGTTGTCCTGATCGAATACATGCCGCCCATCCACGTCACTGTGTTCGTCGATCACCAAAAGCATCTGTTTGAAATGCAGCCGGAAGTTTGTGCGCTGCATATACGCGGTCAAAAGCTGCCGCACGGTATCCGTCAGCCAAGTCGCGGGCATATACCGGCAGTGCGGCAGGAGCGTGTCGATCTGCATGTGTACCCAGCCCGCGCCCGCGATCTCGATGTGCCCGGACGGGAGCTGGAACTCCAGCCCGTCGCGCCGCCCGTATCCGCCAGCGCCCGGCATCTGTGTTTCGCAGAGGGCGCGCAGATAGAGCGTCGCGGATTCAAAGAAATACGCGGTTTCTTCCAGCGTAAGCTGCAATTTTTCCGGATTCATTTTGCCGCCGTCAGAAAGTGCGGACAGAGCGCCTGCTTTCTGCGAAGCTTTGGCAATGACGGACTGAATCTTTTTTGTTTCTGCTGCAAATCGTTCTTCGTTCATGCTTCTCGTTCCTTTCTCCTTAACAAATCTGTTGGCGATGTGGTGATCGCATCGTATTCCTTCTGCGTGGCGTAGAACGCAATCGGCACATGGTTATAGCCAATGCACAGAAGCCCCTCGCCGCGGCGGAACCGTGTGATCTGACGGACTTCTTCCTCGGAGAGATTCAAGACGTTCTGAATCAGCCGCGCTTCCTGCTCTTCCATCTGCATGACGATCTTGATGCGGCTGGAATCCAGAATGCCTTTTCCGTATTTGCCGTTATCCAGCGAGAAAAGGTCCTGCATGCCCTGTGTGGATGTGATCGCGATACCGCCAAGGCCGCGGATGGTCTTGACCATTTCCTGAATGTAGCCTGCCGCCAGCGGGTTGGAGTTCGCGCCGACCAGCGACCATAGCTCGTCTGAAATGAGCGCGGAGAGCTGCCCACCGGCACCGGAGATGAGGTCATTTGCAATGTCCGTCGCCCAGAAGATACCGGGCAAAAGCAGATCGTCGGGCATACCGGATGTGTCAATGACGATATATTTGTTGTCGAGGTCGATCTCATTCCGGCCGCCCATCGCGGAGGCCGAGCCGGTCACATACCGCGCCAGCACGACGGCCAGATGCCGCGTATCCGCGCTTTCCTGAAGCACGTCGTACCAGTCTGCAAGCACAGGCATTTCGCAGAAGCTCCCGTCCTCATTCAGCACAGAAGCGTTGTCAAATGTGATACCGTACTGCCGGTAGCACTCGACCAGCGATGTGTCCAGATAGTTTCGGTCCTCATCGCTGAGGTCGCGCTTTTGCAGGCTGTACCAGATGATAAGACGCGAAATTTTATCTGCCAGCACGGAATCATCGCGGGAAGCAAGTCCCTTGAGACCTGCGTAGGTATCCAGTGACTTTCGGCGGATCGCCATGATGTTCGGGCAGTCCGGCGAGGATGGCGACATTCTCAGGTACAGTCCACCAAGCTGCTCACAGCGCGGACGGAACTCATGGCCCTTCTTCGGAATGATGTAAATAATGCGCTTGCCCTGCTGCCGCAGACGCCCGCCGACGCACTGCAATGTAAACGTCTTGCCAGCACCGGACGAGCCGCCGATCCAGATGTTTCCGTTCGTATATTTATAGTCGTCATAGGGGTTCAGAAAGACCGGTGACCGGTTGTACATATTGAGACCGAGGAAAATGCCGTTGCGGTCGGACAGCTCATAGGACGCGAACGGGAACGCTGCCGCAACACCGCTGGTGAGCGCATTGCGCCGGGATTTACGTTCAATATCCGGATCAAGGTAGAGAATTGGGAGCATGGACAAAAATGCCTGCTCCTGCTTGTATTCGCAGCGGCGGGCGATCATGTCCACAGAGACGCACAGCTTTTCAACTGCTGTGACGCGATGCTCCAGCGTCTCCGGGTCACCGGCTGTGATCTCGATGAGCGTGTGCATATAATAAAAATCCTCGCCCTGCCGGTTCATCACGTCTTTGAGATACATACCGGACGCGATGGCGCTGTCCAGCTCCTCAAAGTCCTGCCGGGTGTCCGCAACATCGCGCATCCGGCTGCGGTTCATCATGGTCTGCTGCGAGATTTTCGCCAGAATCTTCTCCTTGGATTGCTTATCAAAGTGGAACGAAATGCTGACGCCTTCGCCAGCCTCGACCAGCGGGGCCAGCCAGCTTGCGCCGACGGTCGTGGAGTAGCCGTAGCCCGTAATGTAAAGATAGGCATGAAAAATGCCGTCCACTACAATGTAGTCCCGGCTTTTGGTGTCCACGCTCGTGGGCGAGAGAATGTCCAGAATTGTTGTAGAGCCGGCCTCCAGCTCGCTCAGATCCGGCGTTTCCTCGCCGAACAGCAGGCGCTTGAGAAACGGCTGCTTCTTCGGTTGTTCCTCGATGGGCGGCTTCTCCTCCGGCGGCAAGCCGGGCGGCGGGGCGTTTTTGTTCTTGCGGTGCTTTTTCAAGTGGATCACACTCCTTGAAATGGTTTATGATTGCTTTTGTTCATAGAAAATTCAGAACGGAATTGTTCGGTATGGTGTTGATTTTTTGCATTATGTCACATATAATATGCATGAATCGAAAGATTCTCAGCAGGTGTTTCGCCGCCTATATCCCAAGCGCGATGCGTTAATGATGTAGCTGGCTTGGGCGTAAGTTCTTTGGGCCACCGCAGGCGGGAAGAATTTCCCGCCATTTTTTATAAGCGCATGGGGAAGACCTCAGTTCGTGACGGCTTGACAATATATCATAAAAGGAATATACTAATAGTGGGCAGATAAAAGGTGCATATATGTTTGAAATTGAGTTTTATCAACTACCGAATGGAACAAAACCGGCGGAGGAGTTTCTGGACTCGCTGGATACAAAGATGCGCACAAAGGCCTTGCACAGTCTTTCGATTTTAGAGGAGTTCGGAAATCAACTGCGTGAGCCATATTCCAAACAGTTAGAAGACGGTCTGTTTGAGCTTAGGATCAAATTTGCGAGTGACATTTCCAGACTATTTTATTTCTTTGTGGTCAATCATACGATCGTTATTACAAATGGATTTGTAAAAAAGACCACGAAAACCCCAAAATCAGAACTGATACTTGCCCGTAAATATAAGGCAGACTATGAAAGGAGTCATTACTATGAGTGATTTCAAGAATTATCTTGCACAGCAAATGGAAGATCCTGCGTTTGCTGCTGAATATGAAGCGCAGCGGCCGGAATACGAAGCGATTCGCGCGGTGATCGCTGCGCGGCTTGCCTGTAATATGACGCAGAAAGAGCTTGCTGAAAAGACCGGGATCCGGCAGTCCAATATCAGCCGGATCGAAAACGGCTCTGCAAGTCCCACGATCGATACACTGGCAAGAATTGCGGCTGGGCTCGGAAAGCAGTTAAAAATTGACTTTGTCTGAATTGAATCCTACCCATTCAGGAGGAACGGAGAAATCCATTCCTCTTTTTTATTCTCCATACACCCCATGCACCTCCGTTGTCATGTCAAACACACCTTCCGGCAGCTTGACACGCAGGCTGGTGCCTTTGTTGATGAGCTCATACAGGAGTTTCAGCACAAAGTCGTCCGTGTAACGCGGCTCCAGCACTTCTAATTCGCAGATGTCCAGGTACCGCCGTGCGGTGTCCGCTTCTTCGTTCAGGCGCTGGATGATGCCTTTGACGGTGTTGCGTTTGGCGCGCATTTTGGCTTCGTACTGGAACACAAGAAAAAACCGATGCCGGATAGACTCGCTGGCGATGCCGAGACCGATTTTCTCGATATTGTCCTCAATTTCCGCGCGGCAGTTTTCGCTTTCTTCGGTTTTCTGGAACTGCCGCATCTGCTCGACGTATTCGCTCGTGTCCGGCGGGAGTGTGCGCACCTCGCAGCTCATACTGTCCGGCGCAATTTTGAGGTATGCTGCGTAGGACGTAATAATGTTCTGCTGGTCAGACGGGGATTTCAGATAGAAGTTGACCGGCAGCACCTCAAGGATTTTAATGAACCGGTTGTCCTTCGTGATGACCACACCGCCGATAATATTCTTGACCGGCAGCCACGCCTGAATGCTGTCACGATAGGTCGCGCCACCGTGACTGGTCGGCGCGGCTGTGCCGAAAATGGCGTCCTTCATGCTCATAGACGCACCTCCCCGCGGTAAAAGATCATGCGCCGGTGCTTGCGCCAGTTTATCCACGCCTTGAGCCATCTGGTGAGACTGTCGCCGCCGATGCCAATGAGCGCAAAGCCGCCCACGGGAACAAGAATTGTCATCGTGACGATGATCTTCGGCATGAGCGTCAGCGGCAGAAGCGCCAGACAGAGAAAGAGGATAGGAATGCACAGCAGCACGGTTTCGACCGCATTGCGGATCTCAAACACGCCGAACAGCTTGCCCGCGTCCGTAAAATTTACGGGGATATGATAGGTTTCATAGCTCATATTCGTATTCTCCCACGCGCTCCATCAGCGAATTTTTGCAGGAATCATAGTCCTGCCGCAGCAAGCCCAATTTCTCTCCGCGTTGGGCTATGATAGATTCAAAGCCGCTCTGGATTTTCTGTACAGTCTCCGCCGACGGTTTGTTTTCGCTCAGCTCCAGTTCGCTGATCCGCTGCGCGGATACGCCGCAGGCCCGGCCAAGCTCGACCATGCTGACATGGTGCCGCAGGCGGAGAATGCGGAATTTTCTGACCTTCATAGGCCCTCCTTTATTCGTCATATTGTATGTACGGAATTTTGCACCAGCCTTGCCAGCCGCGCCCCTCGACCTTTGTGCGCACCACGCCGTACTGCGTGCCCATCGCCTCAATGGCATAGCCGTTCCCGACATAGACGCCCCAGTGTCCCTGCTTCCAAAGACCAAGACCGACAATATCGGGCATCGTGTCCATGCCGCCGTACTCCGTGCCGTTTTCCTTGGCAGACGCATACATCTGATCTGCGGTATAGTCCGGCATCCCGTTTGTATTGTAGTCAATGGTCAGTGTGTCGGGATTCAGCCAGCCGTAGCCTTTGAGAAGGCCCACGCAGTCCGTTGTGCGCCGGCCAAGCCAGTGTTCGCGGATAAATGCTTCCGACGCGCCGATGTCCGGGTACTGCTCCAGCTTGTATTGGAGCATGGATTCCGTCAGGACGGTTCCAAACGTCCCCCACACATACCCCCAACCGTGTTCCCACGCCTGTATCGCATAGGCGGCAAGATCATGGTTGTTTTTTGTGCGCGGATTCGTAAAACCGGAGATATCAATGGTATTGTCGGCGCTGCCGCCGCTCTCCGCGCCGCCTCCGCCACCACTGCCGCCAGGGGAGGCTTCTGCCGGACCAGTGTAGCCGGTATCGCCCGCGTAATTTGGCTTATAAGCTTCAAATTTGTCTTTGTATTTACCAAGCGCGTCGCTTTCGTAGATCGTTTCAAACAGCGCGCCTGCCCACGTTTTTGCATCCTCATCGAACGCCAGATCATCCATGAGCTTGTCTTTATTGAGCGGCTGGAAGATAATACGGAGGACAGTCTGGTCGCCGGAGGATTCCAGCCGCGTCGTGTGCTTGAGATTGGAGATCAGAAGTGACTGAACTTCCTCCGGCTTCATTTCTGACAAGTCCTGCTTGTGGGCAACGGAATTGATGGCGATGTACCAGCAAAGATCTTCTTCATCGAATTTGCTGGACACCCGGATCTCATCGATCGTGACGCCCTGATTCTCATACGCGGCAGCTTCGCCGGTAATAATGGCGTCCTGCTGCGTCTTTTCAAAGTCCTCCAACGATAGATATGCGCCGCCGATGGAAAGCGCCTGCTCCCGCATGGTGATCTGCGGGTCCTTTTCGGACGTTTCGTAGCCGAAAAACATATTTGGCATAGCGGAGATCACGAACATTGGGATCACGATGATGGCAATGAGAACGCCGACGGCAAACTTGATGATCGTTGGCAAGAGCTCCTTCGCAGCGGCGGCAGCCGCGCCGTGAAGCCCTCCTGCGATCGCCGCCCGCACGATGTTGACAGCTGCCTTGACCACGCGCGCCGCATTCGCCATGACCTCCGCAGCGGAGCGGCGGTTCCGGTCATTCATCCGACGTCACCTCCTGGTTGTTCTCCTGCGGGCGCTTCGTCGTCTTCTGCGAGGTTTCATGCAGATCGAGATGCGACGGAATGGATTCCGGTGTTCGGCCGGTCAGCGGAACGAACGGTTTCTTTGCCGCCTTTTCCGCAGCGGGCTTCTGCGCCGCCGATGCTGCTTCCGTGTTGATTCCAACTGCCGTGGGCGCGATTCCTGCGGTACCGGGGCGATGATACAGCGTCTGCTCCTTCTTCTGCGGCTCCGGCTGTGTACCGACCCTGCGTTCCTGCGGTGCCGGACGCTTGGCGGAGGATTCTGCTGCTGGGCTTCTTTGCGGCCCGCGCGATTCCTGCGATACCGGAGTCGGTGTGGTTACGCCGCCCGCGGGAACCGGAGCTGCCGGTTTCCTGCTCTGCCGGTCGGGAGACGCAGCGGAAACAGGAGACGTATGCGCAACAGTTTGCGGTGTCGGCTTTTCTGCACTGCCGCTTTGTGCGGGGATTGGGCGCTGCGAAGCGTGCTGTTCTGCCGGACGCGCTGCATCAGGCCGCGCGGTCGAGCGCGGAGGCGTACCAGTTTCGCGGTTGGAAGACGGCACTGCCGGAGATACCGGCGCTGCAGGCGCAGAATGCTCCCGATTTGTAGAGCGGCCATCCATACGGACTCCGTTGGACGGCTGCACCGTGCCGCCGGACTGCTGGGCAGAAACATGGTTCTGCTGCGTGTTCTGGGTGTTTCCATTCGTGGAAACGCGTGTCGTCTGCTGCACGGGCTGGGTATAACGCCCGCCGATGGACGTGCGCTGTGTTCCTGCTGTACCGGGTACTGGCGTATTCTGCGGGCTACCCGATTGCTGTGGCCGCGTGCCATTTCCTGCGGTATCGCGGTTCGGAGCAGAACGAATGCCCTCTGCCGAATGGGAAACTGGCTGTTTTCCTGCCGTACCGCTTGGTGCAGATGTTGGCTGCACACCGATATGCGGCGCAGACGGGTTTCCTGCCATACCGGATCGCGGAGAAGCAGGCGAAGCCGGATGATCTGCTGCTGGCTGCGCGCCTGCCATGTTCGGAGCCCGCACAAAGGTACTGTGCTGCTGCGTCGTTTCTATATGCGCAGACTGCATCTGACCTTTTCCTGCGCTGCCGACAGGTTGTGCCGGGCTTCGGGGTGTGGCAGACGTAGATGCAGGATTGTTTGGCATTGCATTTGGAGCAAATGCCATTCCGGGTGCTCCGCGTTGTGTATCAGACGGCTGCACAAAGGTGCTGCGCTGCTGCGCGGATTCGGGCTGTATCGTCTGCCCCTGTGCGTTGCTGCTGTGATACGACTTTCCTGCGGGACCGGTCGGCTGAACGGTAGTGTGCGATGGATTTTGGCCTGCCGTTTTTCCCGCTGTGTCGCTCAAAACAGTCCCACCGTGATTCTGCACTGACGCACTGCTGCGTGGATGGGATTCTGACTGGGAATGTACGGCCTGTTCCTGCTGCGTATTCTGCGTGGCCGCGCTGCCCATGACAGGCTGCGAAGCTCCTGCGGGATGATACGGCGCACCGGGCGAGGTTTTTGCTGCCGTGGGCGCTGCATGGTTCTTCGGCGCTGCCATGTGGCCCGGTGCACCTCTGGTGCCGTGCGGCACGGCGGTTTTGCGCGTGGAGTTCGGCTGCTTTCCGGTTCCAGCAGGCGCGGCTTGTGGGAATGCGCCCGCCATCTTTTCGGCGGCGGATTGTACGGTATCCGTCTGTGCAGCAACCGTCTGAGCCGAAATAGATTCTTGATTGAGTGCAGGATTCGCGCTGTTTTGCTGCGCAGACGTGCTATGATGATAGCCGTTTGCGTGCGAGGGCGCATTGACATTGGAAGCGCTGCCAGCACCGCCAGAGCGCGGTCCGGTCGGTGCATTCGGCTTGGAATTTCCGCTGCCGCTGCGCGGCTGATTGCCGTTCCTGCCGAGGGTATGCGCTGCATTCGACACCATTGAGCGAACGACCATCATTGTCATCGCGCCGGGGAAGCCGCGGCCTAATGGATCGCCCGTCATGGCAGGATTCAGGCCGATACGCGCAAGGATGCTGTCCGCTTTTTTCGCCACCTTGACGATGGTAACGACCAGCACCATCCATGGCAGCACGTCAAGGCCGCTCGGATAGTACGACAGCACAGATAAAAGCATCTTGACGAACATCACGTTCGTCGCCATGAGCAAACACATGGAGCCGAACATCCGGCACCAGCCATTAAAAATGTCCGACGTATTCCGGCTTCCGCCCATACCAAAGGCCAGCGGCGAGGTGATCGTCAAGACGGCAAGGATGAAATAGCGCTCCGCCATTTCCATAATGAGCTTGAACGTCTGGAACATGACGACGATGCCGCAGATCACGACCAGCAGCCATGACCCGGTCAGACCGCCGAAGGAGGCTTCATCCGCAAATGTAATATCCACGGCGTCCGGCATTTGCAAAAGCTCAATGACGGTCGAGGTCATGTTCAGCCCCAGCTCGCAGATCTGTGGGCTTGCCACCAGCAGAAACGAAAAGGCAAACGTCCGTGTAAAAAGCAGCTTCGGGTCCTCCGCGTCGAAGCCAAGCCCCGCTGCCATGCCGCGCGTTGCCTGAAAGACGAGGTTGCCGATGAGCAGCGCCCAACCGACGCCCAGCATGATCTGGCGGATGGTGTCTATGATGGGAATATGTTCCCGTAAGTACGCAAAATCCAGACTCATGAGATCAAACAGCACGGACGCGAAATACTCCCAGCATTCCAGGATCAGGCCATAGATCCATTCGATAAAGCCCTGAAAGAGCAGTTCCAGCAAGCGGCCCGCACCTCCTTTTCCACCGGATGATTCTGTTTAGCCTTGGATCGTTGCAAGACCCTGAAACAGCGGTGCAACATAGGCGATAAACGCGCCGATGCCGTTGATGACCGCCCACGCGATCCAGATGCGGCGCAGCCAGTCCCACGCCTGGTCAACCTTGTGCTGGTTGTTGGAGAGCTTCGCGCCGACGACCGCGACAGCGGACATCAGGCCGGCCAGCACGGTACTGATGCCTGCGATCTTGTTATAAACGTCCACGATGATGCGGTTTGCCGCCGTCCACATATCCTCGACGGCAAACGCCTGCACACAAAACAGGCTGACGCACAGCAAAAGCAGCAGGCAGAGTGTATAAAAACGATATAACTTTTTCATTGATTCCTCCAAAAATGGATATACCGAAGACTGAGCAGCCCCCAGCGTTGAAATGTTCACATTTGAACGATAAACTGAAAATATAAAGGAGTGAACGCCATGCTCTACGCATGTAATACCTGCGAACAAACCTTCTGGGGCTTTGACCGCTTCATGCCGCAACAGTGCCCGGAATGCGGGTGTATGACGGTGCGCAAAGCGACCGAGGAAGAACAGACCGCCTATGAATTGGAGCAAGCCCTATCCTGGCAGGCTGCGCACAACAGAAAAGAAGCGTAAACCTGAGAACGGAAGACCCGTTCTCAGGCTTTTTGCTTATTCGCCGCCCCATTCCAGCACGAACACGACGGAAAGAACCTCCTGTTCCGTGACTGCTTTGGATACGGCGCTGACAACGGCATCATAGGAGAGCGGCAGTCTGCCGTTTTCTGCGATCTCCCACGGCACGGTCAGTGCAAATGTTTCTGCAACGCCGGTTTTGCTGGTCTGCGCGTCGTTGATCTTGAAACCGAGCTGCTTCGCATCGACTTTGGCGTGCGCCATGTCAGTCGTGTAGGGAACGAGCTGCCAGCCATTCTTCGTGCTGATGCTAACCGAAGATACAACAACTGTGCCGGTAGAAGCATTGATGATCTCCGCGCTGCCCGTGTGAACCTCGCCGCTTTCATCGACAACGAGGGGCAATGTGACCGGAACAGTGACCGAGAAAACCTCGGTGATCTCCCAATGGGCGTAATACGTTTTATCTGCGGTTTCCGTGAAAACGTCATTTGCTGTTACCTGCGTACCGCCGTTCGCTTCGGTGAACCAGCCTAAAAATTCTGCATTTTTGCGTTCCGGGTCCGTGGGCAGCAGCAGCTTTTCACCGTAAGTCTGCTCGGTCGTTTCACTCTGACCGGTTCCAAGATCCCATATCACGACGTATTTGTTTGCTTCAAACTGCGCGTAAAATGTTGTGCTGGCCGTGATCGAAGTGACGGTATTGTAGAGCTTGCCGCCTGTTTTGGCCGTGTACCAGCCCTTAAAGCTGTGTCCCTTTTTGACCGGGAGCGATGCAGGGATCGTCGGCTTGCTGTTCGGCTGAACGGTTTCGCTATACGCTGCCTTACCGTCAATCGTGCCGCCGTTGCTGCCTGCATCCCATGTAACGGTCAACGAGACAGTCGCGCCGCAATCGTCGCACTTGCCGTCACCGTTCGCGTCGGTGTGGTCAGCGTATTCATAGCCAGAATCGCCGCAGGCCGAGCACGTCTTGGTGCGCTTATGCTGCGTTTCGCTGTCCGACACCCACGAGCCATAGGAATAGCTGTGATTGGCGTAGTCATAGGTCGATGCGCCGCAGCCGGAGCAGGTTTTTGAGCGTCTATGCTGGGTATCACTGTACTTACTCCATGCACCGGTGGAATAGGAATGCGAACCGTAGTCCGTGGTGCTGTATCCGCAGGTACGGCAGGAGACCGTTCGGCTATGCTGGCTGGAAGAAGAATTGCTCCACGAGCCGTAGCTCATGCTGTGGCTGGCATAATCATAGTCCGTCGCACCGCAGTTTCGGCAGGAACCTGTGCGCCGATGCTGACTGGACGAATACTGCTCCCACGAGCCATAGCTATAGCTGTGACCGCTGGAATAGATGGTTTCGCTCTTGGTTTGGCCACAAGCACAGCTATAATTACGGTATCCATTACTGGTGCAAGTTGCGGCCTGCTGACTCTGTAATACCCATGTATGGCTACCGCATTCCGGGCAGGTGCCCGACCCATAAGCACCGGATCCGTGGCTCTTGGTAGTGTATGTTCCTAAATATTGAACGTAATGGCAGCTATTGCATTCATTATAGTTGGCATGTCCACGCGAGGAATGTGCGACTTCGACGTATGTTCCTTGGAATGAATACTTCCCACACGACGGGCAGTTGCCGATAATCGAGCCAGTTGAGGTGACGGAAATGCCCGGCGCACTCATGATGCCAACGGCTGCGGGGGTATCGGAATATATGCCGTACAAATCGTAGAAGTATTTGTTGTTCCGATTGGAGCCGGCCCAATCATAATCGTAGAACGGCACCGACGATTTGGGATACCCGATGATATAGCCGATATAGAGTGTATCGCCGCTGTCGTTTTCCCGCCAGAAGGCTTCTTCGCCGATGCTGTTCAGAACCGTTTCGCCGTAGTACATGGTCAGCGTAGAGAGCTTCGGGCAGTTGTAAAAGGCGTGTCTGCCGATGATCGGTGTGGTGCCGGGGATCTCTGCCGTGGTCAGATTGACGCAGTCCTCAAACCAGTACGCAAGGTCGGAAATTTGGAGATTTTCCATATCGTCAAACCAGACCTGCGTGATCTGATCCCGCACAGCCGCCCACGGCTGATCTTCCTTGCTGGTGAACGGCTCACAGTCGCCGGAGCCGGAGATCATCAGCCAGCCCTTTTCATCCAGCGACCAGCGGATGCCGCTGTTCTGGATCGTGCCAGAGGTGGCGGCTTCGCTGGAAACCACGGTTTCTTCGTCAGGAGCGCTGTCATAGATCGTGTGTTCGTCCGCGTCGGCGGCAAATGCCGCGACGGACAGCGAAAACAGCATACAAAGAGCCAGCACAAATGCGGTGAATTTTTTGAAATTCTTCATTATGCAGCCTCCTTTTCGTTTACAGCCGCAATCGTGAAGATCACGGTCGCTGCGTTGATGTTCGTGACCGCTTCACTCGCGGAAACCTTTGCCTTGTAGCGGATGGCAAGATTTTTCTCGGCGGCAATCGCCGGAAACGCACCATCGACAAGCGTCAGACTGCCTGCGCCTTTCGTGCTACAACCATTGATGCTAAGTGCGATGCTGTTCTTGCTTGCCGTAAAATCGTCAAAATTGCCGATCTCAAATGTGCCCGCCTGAACATCAACCTTGGTCACGCGGATTGCGCCGTTTTTTCCGGTGTTGGTAATTGCCGCATTATTTGCGCAAACGACGTAGCCATCTACCAACGAGACAGGCAACGCGGCAGGAACCGTGCATGAGATCGGGGAAACCGTATTGACTACGGTGAGCGTCACCGGCACACGGGCCTCAGTTGTTTCCGCTGCCGACGCAGGCACGGGAAGCGCAAAAATGAGCGCCAGCGCCAGAAGCAGCGCCGCCGCTTTCTGATAGGTTTTCATCACATTACTGCACCTCCTTGGGCCAAAGATACGCCGTGTGCAACGTCAGCTCTGTGTTCAGCGTACCGATCTGCTTACCGTCGCGGTAGGCTGTGATCGTTACGATGCAATCTGTGTTGCCGAACTCCGGCGCTTCCAGCAGCGTCAACGTCGAAATGCTCTTGCCAGCAGCCAATTCAAATGCGTCAGCAATCAGAGCGTTATCTTTGTTGCGGCGAATTTCTACCTTATAGGTATCGTTCTTGCTATTGTTGATGAACTCGGCTTTTACGCTGGATTCTCCGACCAGAGCATATAGATGAGCAGGAGCAGTAATATCAATCTGATTGTCTGCGACAATCGCGTTGAGCTGCTTTTGGGCTTCGCGCAATCCGGAAACGTCGTAAAAAATGACTTCCGTTTCCTTGTGCTGCTTCGCACGTTCGGTGATACGAACCTTGATTGTGTCAATGACCGCAAGGGTGGAATCTCTGTCATAAATGACTTTCACGGCATCGTCTACGCGGGCTACGACAACAGCGGGCATATTCGTCCCAGCGTTGCAGT
>OWIX01000926.1_pt1 | contig 16846 bp, 13 predicted proteins | sample 1732851 | NCBI WGS metagenome assembly OWIX01 (sample SAMN05065761, study PRJEB22554) | human gut metagenome | biome: ENVO:2100002; feature: ENVO:00000062; material: ENVO:00002003 | host: Homo sapiens | place: USA
CTACACCCTAGAGTTCGTCGGCAGCGTCAGATGTGTATAAGAGACAGCGTTTACCGCGATGGTGTGGCTGGCGGCCAAGATCTACCGCGTGGGAATCTTCATGTACGGCAAAAAGCCGACGTTCAAGGAGCTTTACAAGTGGATTCGGTACAAGTACTAGTCCGCACCGCGATCGCTGAAAATACCGGGCCGTACGACGTCGTACGGCCCGGTTTGTTTTCGGGGCGGGACGGATTTGCGATCCGGGAACGAAAGAGATTCCGGATTCGCGGGTTTTTCGTATCTTTGTCCGGAAGGGTCCGGCGATCGGGGAGTGTGCAAACGTAGATTTCCGCCGAATGTCGCTCCGCATCCTTTGTCTTTGAAGGCATGAAAGAGTCGAAATTCGTCAAAACCAAGATTTTCGCGGGATATGCGATCCTGATCGCGGTCTGCGTCCTTTCGGTAGGCTATGTCTACCGGACGGTGGTGCGTTTTTCGACTCCCGACGGCAGCTATTCCCTGCTCCATACCAAACGCAGCGTCGCGGGACAGGCGCTCTACCATCTTTATCAGGCCGAGAGTTACGGCCAGCTGATGATCGCCGGATACCAGTCCTACGAGTCCCGCTACAAACGCGAACTGCGCACCGTGCGCGGCCTGATCGACTCGCTGCGGGGGCTGACCGCTGCGGAGGATTCGCTGCAGACGATGCGTCTGGACAGCATCGTGCGTCTTTTGGCCGACAAGGAGCGGCGGACGATGAGCCTGCGGCGGACGATCCGTTCGGCCGCCACGTCCAGCCTGCTGGACAAGAATATCCGCGAGCTGATCGGTCCGGCGGACAGCGCGGCGCACGGGGACAGCGTCGTCGTACGGGCGGCGGACACCGTCGCTTCGCGCGTGGTCGTGCAGGATACGGTGACCGTCCCGCGGCGCAAGCGCAAGTTCTTCCGCCGCTTCGCCGACCTGTTCAGCCCGCCGAAGGAGGAGGCCGGGATGATCATTTCCCGTCACGAACGGGTCGTGGATTCGCTGCCTGCGCCGGAGGTGAAGGATACGATCGCGGTGGTGCTGCGGACGCTGCAGGACCGGGTGACCAGCGACCGCATCGGCATCTACGACCGGGCGTGGAACGAAGGGATGCGCCTGCGGTACAGCAACGAGCTGGTGAACACGAAGATATACCGCCTTATCATGGATTTCGAAGCCGAGGATACGGCTTTTCTGATGAACCGCTTCGAGCAGACGGAGGCCATCCGCCGCCGTTCGTCGCTGACGCTGGGCGTGATCGCCGTCGCGGCCGTGGTGCTCATGCTGCTGTTCGTCGGCATCCTGTGGCGCGACATCAACCGCAGCAACCGCTACCGGCGGGCGCTGGAGCGGGCCAACCGCGACAACGAAGCGCTGCTGGCGGCGCGCGAGAAGCTGATGCTGGCCATCACGCACGACATCAAGGCGCCGCTGGGTTCGGTGATGGGCTATATCGACCTGCTTTCGCGCCTGACCGGCGACAAGCGCGAGGAGCTGTACCTGCATAACATGAAGGAGTCGTCGGAACATCTGCTGGCGCTGGTGAACAGCCTGCTGGACTTCTACCGCCTCGATATCAACAAGGTGGACGTCGATAAGGTCGCGTTCTGCCCGGCGCAGCTGTTCGAAACGATCCGCGCCGGATTTGCGGCGCAGGCCGGGGCGAAGGGCATCGGGCTGACGCTCGACGTCGAACCGGCGGCCGGGCGCGAGGTGGCGGGCGATCCGTTCCGTATCCGGCAGATCGCCGACAACCTGATCTCCAACGCGCTGAAATTTACTGACGAAGGCTCGGTGACGATCCGTGTCGATGTGGTGCAGGGCCGGCTCGTCTTCTCGGTCCGCGATACGGGACGCGGCATCGGACGCGAAGAGAAGGAGCGGATTTTTCAGGAATTCGTGCGTCTGCGCTCGGCGCAGGGCGTCGATGGATTCGGACTGGGGCTGTCGATCGTCGATCGGCTCGTGAAACTGCTGAAGGGGACCATATCGCTCGAAAGCCGTTTGGGCGAAGGGAGCAAATTCATCGTTTCGATCCCGGTGGGACCCGTTTCGGGCGGAGAGGGCCGCAAACTGCGGCCTGCGGAAGCGTGCGTGCCGGCGGTGCGTGGCGGCGTGAAGGCGCTGCTGATCGACGACGATCCTCTGCAGCTCGAAATGACCGCCGCGATGTGCCGTCAGGCGGGTGTCGGAGCCGAGTGCTGTCAGTACCCCGAATATGCCGCGAAACTGGTCGCGGACGGCGGCTTCGACGTGGTGCTGACCGATATACAGATGCCGTCGGCCGACGGTTTCAGCGTCCTTGCGGCGGTGCGCGGCGTGAATTCCGCGCTTCCCGTGGTGGCGGTTTCGGCACGCGGGGAGTTGGAAGCCGGGGATTTCTCGGACCGCGGCTTTGCGGGATGCCTGCGCAAGCCCTTTACGGCTAACGAGCTGATTGCCGTGCTGGACGCCGTTTGCGGCGCGGGAAAGGCCCGAAGCGCAGAGGATGCGGAAGGCGCGGAGAAGAGCGGCGCTGCGGGAATTGTCGTCGGCGCGGGAGAACCCGTCAGTGCGGGGAGGCATGTCGGCAAGAGGGGAGCGGACGGTGCGGCGGACAATGCGCCGGAGGTTTCGGAGGGCGGTGTGAATTTCGGCCCCCTGACGGCCTATGCGGGCGACGATGCGGAAGCGGCGCGCGGGATTCTGGAATCCTTCGCCGAACAGAGCGCCGCGAATTGCCGGTTGCTCGAAGAGGCGCTCGGCAGCGGCGACATTGCCGCGCTGAAAGCCGTGGCGCACAAGATGCTGCCGATCTTCACGATGCTGGGGGCGGCCGGCATTGCCGCGACGCTGCGCACGGCCGAAAGCTGGGAAGGTCCGCTGACCGACGCCCTGCGCGGCGAGATCGGCGCGGCGGCGGAAAATATCCGCGCGATTGTCGCGGAAGCGCAAAAAAAGGTATCTTTGCCCTGAGTATGGAACGGATTTTAATCATAGACGACGATATCACCTTCGCCCTGATGCTCAAGACGTGGCTCTCGAAAAAGGGCTTCCGGACCGAGACGGCGGCGAGCGTCGCGGCGGCCCGTACGGCGCTCGCGGAGGGCGGATTCTCGCTCGTGCTGAGCGATATGCGCCTGCCCGACGAGGACGGCATCGCCCTGCTGCAGTGGATGTCCGGGCAGCATATGGAGATTCCGGTGATCGTGATGACGAGCTACGCCGAGATACAGAACGCCGTGCGCTGCATGAAGCTGGGCGCGCGGGATTACGTGGCCAAGCCGGTCAATCCCGACGAACTGCTGAAAAAGATCCGCGAAGCGCTCGACGTCCCGGCTGCCGGCAGTGAGAAGCCTCCCGTTCCCGCCGCTTCGGCGAAGAAACCGCGGGAGGAGCGTCCCAATTACATCGAGGGCCGCAGCGATGCCGCGCAGCGGCTTTACGAATATGTCCGGCTCGTTGCGCCGACCAACATGTCGGTGCTGGTGACCGGCGCCAGCGGCACGGGCAAGGAGCATGTGGCCCAGCTGATTCACCGCGAAAGCAGGCGTGCCGGGAAGCCTTTCGTGGCCGTGGACTGCGGCGCCGTTCCGCGCGAACTGGCCGCTTCGGAGTTTTTCGGCCACGTCAAGGGTTCGTTTACGGGAGCCGTGGGCGACAAGACGGGCGCCTTCGAAGCCGCGAACGGCGGCACGCTCTTTTTGGACGAGGTCGGCAACCTGACCTATGAAACGCAGGTGCAGCTGCTCCGCGCCCTGCAGGAGCGGCGCATCCGTCCCGTGGGCGGCAGCCGCGAAATTCCGGTCGATATCCGGCTGATCGCCGCGACGAACGAGGACCTCGAAGCCGCCATCGCGCGCGGTGCGTTCCGCGCCGATCTCTATCACCGCATCAACGAATTCACGCTCCGCATGCCCGAACTGCGGCAGATGCGCGGGGACATCATGCTTTTCGCCGACTTCTTTCTCGATGCGGCGAACCGGGAGCTGGACAAGCGGATCGTGGGCTTCGACCCGCAGGCCGCCGCGGCCATGACCCGCTACGACTGGCCCGGAAACCTGCGGCAGATGAAGAACGCGGTGATGTCCGCGACGCTGCTCTGCACGGGGGATTACATCACCTGCCGCGAACTGCCCGCCGAGTTGTCCGAGGCCCCCGAAACTCCTGCGGTGCCGCTGCGCAATCCGGCCGGCGAGGAGGAGCAGATCCGGCGCGCGCTGGCGATGGCCGGGGGCAACAAGTCGCAGGCAGCCAAACTGCTCGGCATCGACCGCAAGACCCTCTACAACAAGTTGCATCTTTACGGCATCGAATAGCCGCCGGGTGTGGATTATTTCCACACTTTGTAGCGCGATTCCACACCTTTCCACACTCCGGACGATTCCGGCGTGCCTTGCCGACCGCTGTCTATCAGCGGTTTGCCGTTTTTTATCCGGATGGCACGCCGCTTGAACTCCATTTTATCAGAACGGTTGGCGAGACATATCCGAACCGAAGAAGTGAAAAGGAACCTTTTAATTTTAAAAGCGATGAAAAAGACAATTGTAACGATGGCAGCTTTGCTGCTGATGGCTGGCGGAGCGATGGCTTGCGCCCAGCAGCCCGAAAAGAGAGAGGCGACCGAAGCTGCGGCTCCGGCTGCCGACACGCAGGAGAAATCGGCGGCTGACGATGCGGAAAAGACGGATTCGACTGCCGGAGAATCCGCAAAGGAGGAGAGTAAGGTTGAGAGTGAAGGGTCAAGTGAGGGTAACTCCTCCTCCGCATCGGAAGCACCGGCTTCGTCCGCCGAATAGGCTTCCGGGATAATCATCAGTTAAACAATTGTTTGCCGGGGTGCCCCGCCTGTTTTCAGGCGGGGCGCTTTCCTTTTGTGCCGGCAGGTTCGGCGTTTGGCCGGGGGCGGGCGGTTTTCGGGGTATATTGCAGGATGTCGGCTTTTTGTGGTTCTGGTGCCCGGCAGGTCCGGAAAATCAGGGCCCGGCGGGTTTTTCCGGGATATGATAACGAATCGGGTTGCACCCTTTCCCTCGCAGGCATGAAAAAACGGAGACCCGATCGGGTCTCCGTCGTGCGGGGAGAGCGGATGATTCTCCGCCGGATGCTATTCCTCGATAAAATCGATGTTCACCTGCCGCTGGAACGCTTCCTGCAGCGAGATCTGGGTCTCGGTCGAGGAGACGCCCTGAATGCGCAGGATGCCGTCGAAAATCGTGCGCATGAGGTGCTCGTTGTCCACGCAGTAGAGCTTCACGAGGATATTGCCCGAACCGGTGATGAAGTGCGCCTCCACGATTTCGGGAATCTCCTTGAGCTGTTCCACGGTTTGCTTGAGCAGCTGCGGGTCCTTGAGCGTGATGCTGATGTGGGCGCAGACGTCGAAGCCCATCATTTTGGGATCGACGATCAGCCGGCTGCCCAGAATCACGCCCGAATCGTCGAGCTTGCGGATGCGCTGATGGATCGCGGCGCCTGAGATGCCGCATTCGCGGGCGATCTCAAGAAAGGGCATGCGGGCGTTCTTGATCAGGTATTTGAGGATTTTGCGGTCGATCGCGTCTAAGGATGTTTTCGGCATAGGCTTGAGGGTTTTATTTGATGACATTCAATTCTTTGCCGACCTTGATGAAGGCGGCGATGCAGCGGTCGAGCTGTTCGGTCGTGTGGCCTGCGGAGACCTGCACGCGGATGCGGGCCTGACCCTTCGGCACGACCGGATAGTAGAAGCCCGTCACGAAAACCCCTTCGTCCTGCAACCGGGCGGCGAAGTCCTGCGACAGCTTGGCGTCGTAGAGCATCACGGCGCAGATGGCCGACTGCGTGGGTTTGATGTCGAAACCTGCGGCCATCATGCCTTCGCGGAAGTGCTCCACGTTGGCCACCAGACGGTCGTGCAGTTCGTTGCTTTCGCCCAGCATGCGGAACATTTCGATTCCGGCGCCGACGACGGCAGGGGGCAGCGAGTTGGAGAAGAGGTAGGGGCGCGAACGCTGGCGGAGCATCTCGATAATCTCCCTGCGGCCCGTCGTGAAGCCGCCTACGGCGCCGCCGAAGGCTTTGCCGAGCGTGCCGGTGAGGATGTCCACCTGACCGCGCAGGTCGTAGAGTTCGGTGATGCCGCGGCCGGTTTTGCCCAGCACGCCCGCCGAGTGGCACTCGTCCACCATCACCAGCGCGTCGTATTTCTCGGCCAGCGCGCAGATCTTGTCCAGCGGCGCGGCATTGCCGTCCATTGAGAAGACCCCGTCGGTGCAGATGATGCGGAAACGCTGTGCCTGCGCCTGCTTGAGACACTCCTCCAGCTCGGCCATGTCGGCGTTGGCGTAGCGGTAGCGCACGGCCTTGCACAAACGCACGCCGTCGATGATCGACGCATGGTTCAGCGAGTCGGAGATGATGGCGTCCTCCTGACCGAAAATCGGTTCGAAGACGCCTCCGTTGGCGTCGAAGCAGGCGGCGTAGAGGATCGTGTCCTCGGTGCCGAAGTAGTCGGCTATGGCTTTTTCGAGCTGTTTGTGGATGTCCTGACAGCCGCAGATGAAACGCACCGACGACATGCCGTAGCCGCGGTTGTCCATGGCCCGTTTCGCGGCTTCGATCAGCCGCGGGTTGTCCGAAAGTCCGAGGTAGTTGTTGGCGCAGAAATTAAGTACCTTACGACCTGCAACTTCGATCTCCGCACGCTGCGGCGATTCGATGACCCGTTCGCTCTTGTAGAGCCCTGCAGCCTTGATTTCGGCAAGTTCCTGCTGCAGATGTTCTTTGATTTTTCCGTACATATCCGTTTATGGTTTGATGAATTTCCGGTGCGGGAGGTGTCAATCTGTTAGCAAATATACGATTAATTTCTGAAAACAGACATTCTTCCGCGCTCTTTTTCACGATTGGGGTTACGAATTGTTAGTCCGCTTCGTCTTGCGGCCTCCGCCGGGCCTGCGCAGCCCCTCGGTTCGCTCCCTCCGTACGGCGGGGCGGAGGTTTTTTTGTGCGGCGGATCTCCCGTACTCCCGGCGATTTTTCGGGTCCGGATTTGCTTATTTCTTCGTATCCTTTCCCATTTTCTTGTTTTTTCGTACCTTTACTACCGTTTTTGCCCGGCAGGCCGATTCCAATGATGCGAGACACCTTCGCCGTCGTTCGCCGTCCGGTGCAACGCCCGTAAAACCGCAATGAATTATGATGAAAAAAAGTGCAATTCTGCTGCTTTTGCTCTTCGCCGCGCTGGCGGCCGGGGCGCAGCCCTTCTACCGCAAACCCGTCGCCCCGGTGCGCAACGTCATCGTGATGATTCCCGACGGGACCTCCACGAGCGTCCTCGCCGCGGCGCGCTGGTATAAATTCTACAACGACCCTTCGCAGCGGACGCTCAACCTCGATTCCTGCCTTTGCGGGCTGGTCGGGAGCTTCTCGTCCGATTCGCCGATCCCCTGCTCGGCCCCGGCCATGTCGGCCTACATGACGGGCATGCCCCAGCAGGCGGGCAACGTTTCGGTCTATCCGGCGGCCAATCCCGCGCAGGATATCGTCGAGGTCGAATCCGGACGGGCCTGTCAGCCGCTGGCGACGCTGCTCGAAGCGGCCAAGCACGACCGGGGAAAGGCTGCGAGACTCGTCGTGACGGTCGATTTCTGCCATGCGACGCCCGCCGCCTGCGCTTCGCACCACTACTCCCGCCACGCCTATCCCGCGCTGGCGGCGCAGATGGCGGCCAACGACTTGGACGTGATGTTCGGCGGCGGCCGGAAGCAGGTCACGGACGCCATGCGGGCGTATCTGCGCGGCAGCGGCGCGACGCTTATCGAGCAGGATGCCGCGGCGTTCCGCGCTTACGACGGCAAAGGCCCCGTGTGGTCGCTCTTCGCGCAGGGGAACATGAGTTACGACCTCGACCGGAACGATGCCGAACAGCCGTCGCTGGCCGAGATGACGGCCAAGGCGCTGGAGGTGCTGGACAGGCATGAAAACGGCTTTTTCCTGATGGTTGAGGGCAGCCGCGTCGATATGGCGGCGCATGCCAAGGACCCCGTGGGGGTGATTACCGAGATGCTGGCCTTCGACAAGGCCGTGGGCGTGGCGCTCGATTTCGCCCGCCGCGACGGGCGGACGGCCGTTGTCATCATGCCCGACCACGGCACTTCGGGGCTGAGTTTCGGCGACGGGGCCTATAAGGATTACGCCTCCAAGGGACTCGATTCGGCCTATATGAATATCTCGAAGGTGCGCCGCACGGCTTCGGGGCTGGAAAAAATACTGCTCAAGGCGCGGCCGGAACAGATCCGGCCCCTGTTCCGCGAATACACGGGCATCGAGCTTACGGACGATGAATTGGCCCTGCTCCGGAGTTCGCGCAATTATACCGAGGCCGACTACATGAAGGTCGCCAACAGCGTGAACATGGTGTCGAGCATCGCCCGCATCGTGACCTCCCGCACCCATTTCGGGTTTCTCAGCGGCAGCCATACCGCCGAAGACGTCTTTCTGGCGGCTTACCACCCGGAGGGCGACCTGCCCGTGGGGCGCAATACCAATACGGAGATTCATGCCTACATGGCCGACCTGCTCGGTTTGGAGCGTCCGTTGGCTGAATTGACCGGCGAACTGTTCGCACCGCATACCGAGGTGTTCCGCGGCGCGAAGTGCTCGATTTCGGCGGCCGAAGGGCAGATGCCCTGCCTGACGGTTCGCAAGGGGCGCCGTACGCTACGCGTACCGGCCTACGGTTCGGTCGCCTACCTCGACGGCAAGCCCCTGAAACTGCGCTCGGCAGTGGTCTATATCGACCGCAACGACACGTTCTACCTGCCGCGCGAGCTGGGCGAAAAATTCTGACCCGGCAAATTTTTCCGGCGGTCGGCGCGCATTGGGGCGGTGTCCGGCACACATTTGGGCGGCGTCCGGCAAATTTTTCCGGCGGCTTTCGGGACCCCTTCCGGATTTATACGGCCCGCTCCGGACTTCGGCGAGAAGTCCCGGAGCGGGTTTTTTCGCGCCGGAGGTTCAGGATTTCGGGCGGTTTTGAGGGATAACCGCTTTTTCTTGTTATATTTGTGACTCAAATAAAAACCTCAACTTATGAAAAAATCGTGTGTTTTAGTCAGCGGCGGCGCCGGTTATATCGGTTCGCATACCGCCGTGGAACTGATAGGCGCCGGTTACGACGTGGTGATCGTCGATAATCTCTCGAACAGCGACATGGACGCCGTCGAGGGAGTCCGCAGGATCACGGGCGTCGAAGTGCCGTTCGAAAAGGCGGACTGCTGCGACCGCGACGCTTTTCGCAAAGTGTTCGAAAAGTACGACTTCGACTCGGTGATTCATTTCGCGGCGTCGAAGGCCGTGGGCGAGTCGGTCGGCAAGCCGCTGGAATACTACCGCAACAACCTCGTTTCGTTTATGAACGTCATCGACCTCATGCGTGAGTTCGGACGTCACAACATCGTCTTCTCGTCGTCGTGTACGGTTTACGGCGAGGCCGACAAGCTGCCCGTGACGGAGCAGACGCCCCGCAAGCCTGCGACCTCGCCCTACGGCAACACCAAGCAGATGTGCGAGGACATCCTGCGCGATTCGCTGGCGGCCTACGAGGGCATGAAGGGCATCGCCCTGCGCTATTTCAACCCCATCGGCGCGCATCCTTCGGCCCTGATCGGCGAACTGCCGCGCGGCGTGCCGCAGAATCTGGTCCCCTACATCACGCAGACGGCCGCCGGACTCCGCGAATGCCTTTCGGTCTTCGGCGACGACTATCCGACGCCCGACGGCTCGAACATCCGCGACTATATCGACGTGGTGGACCTCGCCAAAGCCCATGTGACGGCGATCGCGCGCATGATCGAGGGCAAGAACAGGGAGAAGTACGAAATCTTCAACATCGGCACGGGACGCGGCGTTTCGGTGCTCGAACTGGTGCGTAAGTTCGAAGAGGTGAACAACCTGAAACTCAACTACAAGATCGTGGGCCGCCGTGCGGGCGACATCGTGGCGATCTGGGCCGATCCGTCGTATGCCAACGACGAACTGGGTTGGAAGGCCGAACGTTCGCTCGACCAGACGCTGGCTGCGGCGTGGAAATGGGAGAAGCATATCCGCGGCATCGAATAACCGCCTCCGGCGTGCCGGACCGCGGCGCTGCGTTTCGGCGGCGAAAGCTGCCGGGGAGAGCTTCGCAAGCGTGCTTTCGGATAAATTTAGGGAGGCCCCGGATTCCGGGGCCTCCCTCTGCTTAAAACATGCTGAAGTTTTCGGAAGGTTCGGTCGGTGAAGTGTTTTAAGCGTATGCGGTGCTAACTGTGCGTCAGGTCGGTGTTGTGGACGCCCAGCACGGCGCGGCCCGACGGGTCGTTCCTGTCGCGGAAGGCCGCGTCCCAAGCCAGCGCCTCGGCGGTGCTGCACGCCACGGAGGGCACCGAAGGAACGCATTGGGCCGCGGTCTGCGACGGGAAGTGCTCTTCGAAGATCGTGCGGTAATAGTACTCCTCCTTGTTGCGGGGCGGATTGATCGGGAACCGCTCGGCGGCGTGTTCCATTTCGCGGTCGGAGACCGCTTCGGAGGTGATTCGTTTCAGGGTGTCGATCCAGCCGTAGCCCACGCCGTCGGAGAACTGCTCCTTCTGCCGCCAGACGATCTCTTCGGGAAGCAGCTCCTCGAAAGCCTTGCGCAGAATCCACTTTTCGATGCGTCCGTCCTTGGCCATCTTCGCTTCGGGATTGATGCGCATGGCCACGTCCAGAAACTCCTTGTCGAGGAACGGCACGCGTCCCTCGACGCCCCATGCGGAGAGCGATTTGTTGGCCCGCAGGCAGTCGTAGAGGTGGAGCTTGCCGACCTTGCGCACGGTCTCCTCGTGGAATGCGCGGGCGTTCGGGGCCTTGTGGAAATAGAGGTAGCCGCCGAAGACCTCGTCGGCGCCCTCGCCCGAAAGCACCATCTTGATGCCCATGGATTTGATGACACGTGCCAGCAGGTACATCGGCGTAGACGCCCGCACGGTGGTCACGTCGTACGTCTCGATGAAGTAGATCACGTCGCGCAAGGCGTCCAGACCCTCCTGAATGGTATAGTGGATTTCGTGGTGCACGGTGCCGATCCGGTCGGCCACCTTGCGGGCCGCCGCGAGGTCGGGGGAGCCTTCGAGTCCGATGGCGAAGGAGTGGAGCCGGGGCCACCACGCCCGGTCGCGGTCGTGCGATTCGACGCGCCGGTCGGCGAATTTCCGCGCCACGGCCGAGATGATCGACGAGTCGAGACCTCCCGACAGCAGCACGCCGTAGGGCACGTCGGACATCAGCTGCCGCTTGACGGCCGCTTCGAGGGCGGCGCGCAGGGCCGGAATGTCGGCGCCGGTCTCTTTCACGGCGTCGTATTCGAACCAGTCGCGGTCGTACCAGCGGACCATTTTTCCCTCTTTGCTCGACCAGTAGTGGCCCGGCAGGAAGGGCTGGATCGTGGTGCAGACCCCTTCGAGGGCTTTCAGCTCCGAGGCCACGTAGAACTGCTCGTCGCGGTCCCAGCCGATGTAGAGCGGGATGACGCCGATCGGATCGCGGGCGATCAGGTATTCGTCGTTTTCGATGTCGTACAGCGCGAAAGCGAAGATGCCGCTGATCTTTTCGAGCAGTCCGACGCCCATTTTTTGGTAAAGTGGCAGGATCACCTCGCAGTCCGAGCCTGTCCGGAAATCGTACTCCCCGGCCAGCTCGTCGCGGATTTCCCGATGGTTGTATATCTCGCCGTTGACAGCCAGCACCAGTTTCCCGTCGCGGCTGAAAAGGGGCTGTCCGCCCGACTGGGGATCGACGATCGAAAGCCGCTCGTGGGAGAGAATCGCCCGTTCGCCGCAGTAGACGCCCGACCAGTCGGGTCCCCGGTGGCGGATATTTTTCGACATTTTCAGCACCTGCGTGCGCAGCGCATCCGATTTCTGCCGGATGTCAAACAGTCCTACGAATCCACACATTTTCTGTTCGTTTGTTGTCATGGAACCCTCCCTTGGAATAGGCGGTTCCGGGGTTTGTCAATAGGATAAGCCGGGCGTGCGCCGCCGGCGGGCGGGCCGATGCCGGGGACGTACTTTGTGCCGCACCTCCCCGGCGTCGCCCGCATTGCGTCAGTTGTTTTCGGGGCGCAGCTTGCGCACCACGGCGCCGGTCTGCCACATCTCGCTCTCACGCATCTGGCGCAGCTCTTCGTCGAGCTTCTCGCGGTAGTCGGGCTTGCTGTTGAGGTCGATCGAACGCTGGGCCTCGTTGCCGGCGGCGACTTCGCGGTAAAGCTCCTCGAAGACGGGTTTCGTGGCGTCGCGGAAACGTTTCCACCAATCCAGCGCGCCGCGCTGGGCCGTGGTCGAGCAGTTGGCGTACATCCAGTCCATGCCGTTCTCGGCGACCAGCGGCATGAGCGACTGCGTCAGCTCCTCGACCGTCTCGTTGAAGGCTTCCGAGGGGGTGTGGCCGTTGGCGCGAAGCGTCTCGTACTGGGCGGCGAAAATGCCCTGAATGGCGCCCATCAGCGTGCCGCGCTCGCCCGTCAGGTCGGAGTAGACCTCGCGTTTGAAGTCGGTTTCGAACAGGTAGCCCGAACCTACGCCGATGCCCAGCGCCACCACGCGCTCGAAGGCGCGGCCCGTGGCGTCTTGGAAGACCGCATAGCTCGAATTGAGTCCCCGGCCCTGCAGGAACATGCGCCGCAGCGAGGTGCCCGAACCTTTGGGGGCGATCAGGATCACGTCCACGTCGGCCGGGGGCACGATACCCGTGCGTTCCTTGTAGGTGATGCCGAAGCCGTGCGAGAAGTAGAGCGCCTTGCCCGGCGTGAGGTGTTTTTCGATGGTGGGCCATACGGCGATCTGACCCGCGTCGGACAGCAGGTACTGGATGATCGTCGCGCGCTCGGCGGCCTCTTCGATGCCGAAGAGCGTCTTGCCCGGCTCCCAGCCGTCGGCGACGGCCTTCTCCCAGCTCTTGCTGCCCTCGCGCTGGCCGACGATGACGTTCAGGCCGTTGTCCCTGAGGTTGAGCGACTGCCCCGGACCCTGCACGCCGTAGCCGATGACGGCGATGGTTTCGTTTTTCAGGACTTCGCGGGCCTTCTCCAAGGGGAACTCCTCGCGCGTAACAACATTTTCTTCGACTCCGCCGAAATTGATCTTTGCCATAATTAGTATGATTTAAAAGTGATTTGAATTCGTCTGCCGTCGGCTGCGTTCCAGCTCTTCGAGGTACTCGTTGAGCAGTTCGCGCCGCGATTTGATGATGGCCACGATGCCGCTGCGCACGAACTGCTGCACGCCGTAGGGCTGCAGCAGGCGGAACAGCTCCTTGGTCTCGGCCTTGTGGCCCGTCTTCTCGACCACGATGTAGTCGTCGTCGATTTCGAGGATGCGGACGTTGTGCTGGCGCACGAGGCGCTCGACGCTGCGGCTGCGCGTCACCTTGTAGAGGGCGATCTCCTGCTGCACCACTTCGTCGGAGGTGTAGACGAAGGTCTTCAGCACGTCGATCTTCTTTTCGATCTGCCGCACCAGCTTTTCGACCCGTTCCGGTCCGGTGCGGACGACGATCGTGAACTTATGGATGCCCGCCAGCGCCGACTCGGAGGTCGTGAGGCTCTCGATATTGACGTCGCGGCTGGTGAAAACCGTGGTGATCTGGTTCAGCAGACCCACTTTGTTTTCCGAAAATACGGTGATGATATACTCCTGTTCTTCCATTGCTCGTTCGGATTTTACTCCAGCCGGATCGCCGCGACGGGCGCGCCGGCCGGCACCATGGGAAATACGTTGTCTTCGCCCTCGACGCGCACTTCGAGCAGGTATGCACCCCGGCAGGCCTGCATCTCGGCGATGGCTTCGGAGAGCTCCCCGCGCCGCTCGACGCAGCGGTAGGCGATGCCGTTGCCGCGGGCGATCAGCCCGAAATCGGGGTTTGCCAGCTCGGTGAACGAATAGCGGCGGTCGTAGAAAAGTTCCTGCCACTGGCGGACCATGCCCAGAAACGAGTTGTTCAGCAGGACGATCTTCACGGCCACCTGCGACTGGAAGATCGTGCCCAACTCCTGAATGGTCATCTGCAGGCCGCCGTCGCCCGCGAAAAGGCACACTTCGCGGTCGGGGGCGCCCAGCTTGGCCCCGATGGCCGCGGGAAGCCCGAAGCCCATCGTTCCCAGCCCGCCCGAAGTCACCATGCTCCGGCTGCGGCGGAACCCGAAATAGCGGGCCGCGAACATCTGCTGCTGACCCACGTCGGTCACCAGCACCGCGTCGTTGTCGTAGGCGCGGGCCACGGCGGCGACCGCTTCGCCCATGCGGATACGGCCTTCGGCGGGATGGACCGCCCGGCGGATCACCTTTTCGTATTCGATCTTGTCGCAGGCGCGGAATTCGTCGATCCATGCCCGGTGGTTGCGGGCCTGTATGCGCCGGGTGAGCAGCGGAAGGGTCTGTTTCGCGTCGCCGACCAGCGCAACGTCGGCCGGGACGATCTTGCCGATCTCCGCAGGGTCGATTTCGAGGTGGATGATCTTGGCGTTCGCCCCGAAACAGCCCGGATTGCCCGTCACGCGGTCGTCGAAGCGCATGCCCACGGCGAGGAGCAGGTCGCAGTCCCGGTTTTTGATGTTGGGACCGTAGTTGCCGTGCATGCCCAGCATGCCGACGTACTGCGGCGAGTCGGTCGGCAGGGCCGAAAGCCCCAGCAGGGTCGATGCGGCGGGCATGCCGCTCTTGTCGAGGAAGGCGCGCAGCTCCGCTTCGCCGCCGCTCAGGATCACGCCCTGTCCGATCATCGCCAGAGGCCGTTGTGCGGCATCGATCAGCCTTGCCGCTTCGTCGATGCGCTCTTCGGAGGGTACCGATGCGGGGACATAGCTGCGGATCGAAGCCACTTTCTCGTAGCTGAACGGGGCCGTTCCGCACTGGGCGTCCTTGGTGATGTCCACGACCACGGGGCCGGGGCGGCCCGAACGGGCGATGTAGAACGCCTTGGCGATGGCGCCCGGAATCTCTTCGGTGCGCTTGACCTGACAGTTCCATTTGGTGACGGCCTGCGTGATGCCCACGAAATTGGTCTCCTGAAAGGCGTCGGTGCCCAGCAGCGAAGAACCGACCTGCCCGGTCACGAGCACCAGCGGCGTGGAGTCCATCAGCGCGTCGGCGAGTCCCGTCACGGTATTGGTGGCGCCGGGTCCGGAGGTGACCAGACAGACCCCCACGCGGCCGCTGACGCGGGCGTAGCCCTGCGCGGCGTGTACGGCGCCCTGTTCGTGCCGCACGAGGATGTGGCGCAGGCGGTCGCGGTAGTCGTAGAGTGCGTCGTAGACGGGGATGATCGCCCCGCCGGGGTAGCCGAAAATCGTATCGACGCCCTCGCGCAGGAACGATTCGATCAGGGCCTGCGCTCCCGTGACGGAGGGACCGGGCTGCGGTTCGGACATGTTTGTTTGCGTCGTATCCATGATTGCTGCTGTTTTACTTATTCTTCATCGACGATGCGTACGGCGCCCTTGTCGGCCGAGCTGACCAGCTTGGCGTAGGCGCGCAGCGACGCGGGGACTTTGCGGTCGCGCACGGCGGGGCGGAAATGCTCCTGAGCGGCCATTCGCGCGGCTATTTCGGCGTCGTCTGCCAGAAGGCGTATCGAGCGACGCGGGATGTCGATCTCGATCTCATCGCCCGTCCGGACGACGGCGATTTCGCCCCCAGACGCGGCTTCGGGCGAGACGTGGCCGATCGACAGCCCCGACGTGCCGCCCGAAAAGCGGCCGTCGGTAATCAGCGCGCAGGCTTTGTCGAGGTGCTTGGATTTGAGGTACGACGTGGGGTAGAGCATCTCCTGCATGCCGGGACCTCCCTTGGGGCCTTCGTAGCGGATGACGACCGCCTCGCCCGCCTGCACTTCGTCGCCGAGAATGCCCTCGATAGCCTGTTCCTGCGATTCGTAGACCCGTGCGCGGCCGCGGAAAACGTGCAGCGACTCATCGACGCCCGCCGTCTTGACGATGCAGCCGTTGCGGGCGATGTTGCCCGTCAGCACGGCCAGTCCCCCGTCGCGGGAGTAGGCGTGTTCGACGTCGCGGATGCAGCCCGTCGTGCGGTTTGCGTCGGGGGCGTCGTAATAGGAGTGCTGCGCCCCCAGTTCGCGGCTGTAAAGCCCCGCAGGGGCGCTCAGCCAGCGGCGCAGGGCCGCGTCGGTCAGCGTCTCGCTGCGCAGGTCGCAGGCGTCGATTGCTTCGCGGAGCGTCCGCCCGTCGATGCGCGGGACCGAGGTGTCGAGCAGGCCGGCGCGCGCCAGTTCGCCCAGAATGGAGAGGATGCCGCCTGCGCGGTTGACGTCCTGTATGTGATACTGCGAGTTGGGAGCCACCTTGCAGAGCACCGGAACCCGACGCGAAAGGCGGTCGATGTCCTGCATCGTGAAATCCACGCCGGCTTCGCGGGCCACGGCCAGCAGGTGGAGCACCGTGTTGGTCGAGCCGCCCATGGCGATGTCGAGCGACATGGCGTTCTCGAAGGAGGCTTTGGTCGCGACCGAACGCGGGAGCACCGATTCGTCGCCCAGAAAATAGTAGCGTTCGGCGTTGCGGACGATCAGCGCCGCGGCGTCTTCGAACAGCCGGCGTCGGTTGGCGTGCGTGGCGACGATCGTGCCGTTGCCCGGCAGCGAGAGTCCCAGCGCTTCGGTCAGGCAGTTCATCGAATTGGCCGTGAACATGCCCGAACACGAGCCGCAGCCGGGGCAGGCGCAGCGTTCGACGCGCGCGATCTGCTCGTCGCTGCAGGCTTCGTCGGCCGCCATGACCATCGCGTCTGTCTCTTATACACATCTGACGCTGCCGACGAACTCTAGGGTGTAGATC
>OWIX01000987.1_pt1 | contig 16111 bp, 8 predicted proteins | sample 1732851 | NCBI WGS metagenome assembly OWIX01 (sample SAMN05065761, study PRJEB22554) | human gut metagenome | biome: ENVO:2100002; feature: ENVO:00000062; material: ENVO:00002003 | host: Homo sapiens | place: USA
ATGCAGAACAAAAAGAGACTGCACAAACATTTGCTGATGATCTACATCATCTACTTCGCGGCGCTGATCGTCGGCTTCGCCGCGAGTTTCGTGCCCGACTTTTCGCGGGGATGGCGCAACGCGCAGAATACGCTGGAGATGGAAATTCCGCAGGGAGGCATACGCTCCTACTACGTTTCGGCTCCGGTCATCCGCTCCGCCGGCGAACCTATAGGCATCGACAACCTGCCGGAGAACATCACTCCGACGATCAGCCGTCTCGACCTGAAGGTGACCGTGGACGAAGCCTACACGCTGGGCAACGCATTCAAGGTGATGGGCAACAACAGCTTCTGCTACCTGCTGATGGTCATCACGGGCCTTTCGTACCTGACGATCCTCGTACTGATCGCACTGATCATCAACTCGCTCCGCAAGTCGATCCGCGACGAGCAGCCGCTACGCCACAGCAACATCCTGCGCACGCGCGCCATCGGCATCCTAATTCTCGTGGGCGAGTTGAGCGAAGCCTTCATGAAGTACCTCAACAACAACGAGGCCGTCCGCCTGCTCGAAGGAACCTCCTTCGAAGTCGTGCAGACATTTCCGCTGAGTTACTGGAACGTGATCGTCGGCATTCTGTTCCTCTTCATGGCCGAAGTGCTCTCACTCGGCACGCAGCTCAGCGAAGAGCAGAAACTGACTATCTAAAAACAACGTAATTACCATGATAACGACAGGAACGACAAATAACGGGGGGGGGACGACATTATGGCTATAATCATCAATATAGACGTCATGATGGCAAAGCGCAAGATGTCGCTCGGCGAACTCGCCGAACGCGTGGACATCACGCCCGCCAACCTCTCGATCCTCAAAAACGGGAAAGCGAAAGCCATCCGGTTCTCGACGCTCGAAGCGATCTGCCGCGAGCTGGACTGCCAGCCGGGAGACATCATCGAATACCGCCCGGACCAGCCGTCGGAAGAGTAACAAAAACCCCTTTATACGATCAATTATGAGAAAAATCACCATGCTCGTCATCGCGGCATTCGCAGTGACAAGCGCAGCGGCCCAGTTCAATCCGCAGCAGCCGATTCCGGCGGACAAGGACGTCCGCACGGGCAAGCTCGAAAACGGAATGACCTACTACATCCGCCACAACGAAAAGCCGAAAGGACAGGCCGACTTCTACATTCTGCACGACGTCGGCGCCATTCAGGAGAACGATTCCCAGCAGGGGCTCGCCCACTTCCTCGAACACATGGCCTTCAACGGCACCAAGAACCTCCCCGGCAAGATGCTGACGGAGTATCTCGAAAAAGTAGGCGTGAAATTCGGCGCCAACCTCAATGCCGGCACCGGCTGGGACCAGACGACCTACATGATGAAGGACGTCCCCACTTCGCGCGAAGGCATCATCGACAGCGCCCTGCTGATCCTGCACGACTGGTCGCACTTCATCGCGCTCGAACCTGAGGAGATCGACTCCGAGCGCGGCGTCATCATGGAGGAGCTGCGCACCCGCGACGGTGCGTCGTGGCGTTCGACCATGAAGATGCTTCAGGCGCTCGGTAAGGACACAAAATACGAGCACCGCAACCTGATCGGCTACCTCGACGGACTGAAGGGCTTCCACCACAAGGAGCTGGAGGACTTCTACAACCAGTGGTACCGCCCCGATTATCAGGCGGTCGTCGTGGTCGGCGACATCGACGTGGATGCCGTAGAAAACAAGATCAAGACGCTCATGAGCGACATTCCGGTTCCCGCGGCCGACGCCGCCCGGAAGGAGACGATCACCGTTCCCGACAATGAGGACCCGATCATCAGCATCTACACCGATCCCGAAATGCAGGGTTCCAAAATCCAACTCTTCGTGAAGCGTCCGGCGCTTCCCGAACAGATGAACAACCTGATATACGGCGAAATGTTCGACGTCATACAGGCCTACATGACCACCATGGAAAACGCCCGTCTGCAGGAGATTTCGATGAAACCCGACGCACCGTTCCTCGGCGCAGGCATGGGTTCGGGCGAAATCGGCGTGATTCCGACGCTCAACGCGACGACGTTCGTGGCCATGACGCAGGACGGCAAACTGGCCGAAGGTTTCGAAGCCATCTACACCGAAATGGAGAAAGTCCGCCGCTACGGCTTCACGCAGGGCGAATTCGAACGCGCCCAGAACGACCTGATGCGCCGCGCCGAACGCGCCTACGCCAACCGCAACGACCGCCGCAACGGCGAGTTCGTACAGACCTATCTGAACAACTACTCGAAGAACACCCCGATGCCCGACGCCGAGACCGAGTGGCAGCTGGACAGCATGCTGATCAAGATGATCAACGTCGAGGCGGTCAACGGATTCGCCCAGCAGGTCATATATCCCCGCAATCAGGTGATCGTCGTCACGGCGCCCGAAAAGGAAGGCATCGTGAATCCGACGGCCGAGGAGCTGCTCGCCATCCGCGAGAAAGTCGCCAACGCCGAAATCGAGGCGTATGAGGACAACACCGTCAAGGAGCCGCTGATCCCGGAAGGCACCGTACTGAAAGGTTCGCCCGTAAAGAAAACGGCACAGGACGTCACGCTCGGCACGACCGAGTGGACGCTCGCCAACGGCGTGAAGGTAGTCGTGAAGCCCACGACCTACAAGGCCGACGAGGTGCGCATGAGCGCCGTGGCCAAAGGCGGACTGTCGATCCTCTCGGACGAGGAGTTCTACATGGGCGAGATGATGCCTGCATTCAACTCGATGTCGGGCGTCGGCAAATTCTCGGCGACGGATCTCAAGAAACAGCTTTCGGGCAAGTCGGCTTCGGTTCAGCCCTCGGTGGAGAACTATGCCAGCGCCGTGAACGGCTACTGCTCGCCCAAAGACCTCGAAACGATGATGCAGTTGCTCTACCTGAATTTCACGCAGCCGCGCTTCGACCAGAACGACTACAACACGCTGATGAAGATGCTGCGCTCGCAGCTCGACAACGTGAAGTCGAATCCCGACTACCTGATGGAGGAGAAATTCATCGACGTGGCCTACGGCAACAACCCGCGCCGCCAGATGATTTCGACCGAGATCATCGACAAGTTCAGCTTCGAAGCCCTGCCGGCGATCTACAGGAAGCTCTATCCGGACGCCAACAGCTTTACGTTCACCATCGTGGGCAACGTGGACCTCGACGCGCTGAAACCGCTCGTGGAGAAGTACATCGGTTCGATTCCCGTGTCGAAGAAGGCCATGACGTTCGCTGACGACAAGTGCGCCCCCGTCAAGGGCGACGTGACGGAGGAGTTCACGGCGCCGATGCAACAGCCGAAAGTCTCGGTACACTACATGTTCTCCGGCAAGATGCCCTACACGCTCAAGGACAAAGCGGCCCTGACGTTCCTCACGCAGGCGCTCAACTCGCGCTACCTGATTTCGATCCGCGAGGAGAAGGGCGGCACGTACGGCGTGCAGGTTTCGGGTTCGACCGAGTATATCCCCGACGAGACCTACAAGCTGGATATCCGCTTCGACACAAACGAAGAGATGGCCGACGAGCTGCGCGAGATCGTGATGAAGGAGATCCGGGAGATCGCCGAGAACGGCCCCAAGACCGAGGACATCGAGAAGAACCGCGAATTCATGCTCAAGAGCTGGAAAAACAGTCTGGAGCAGAACGCCGGCTGGATGAACTACATTCAGGCCAAATACGGTCCGGGGCTTGAATACCTGAAAGATTACGAGCAGGTGATCAGGTCGCTCACCAACGCCGACGTACAGGCCATGGCCAAGAAGGTCCTCGGTGACAACAACCTCGTAAAGGTCGTCATGCGCCCCGCGAAGGAAAAGGCCGAATAACAGACCTGAATCCGCTGAAAAAGCCAGCCGCCGCAACGGCTGGCTTTTTATTTGTCAGCCCGGCGAAAAACATTAACTTTGCAGACAATTAAAACAATCAGTTATCACCTATGCGCCAAAGTCTTCGGCTGGTTTCCGGCCTGTATCTCAAACTTAGCCTGCTCACAATCGCTGTAGGCTTCCTGTTACGCATCGTACTGCTCTTCAACGAGCAGACCACCGACCTCGGTTTCTCATTCGGCGAATGGCTGCAGGTTTTCCTGCTGGGCGCCGTGAACGACCTCTGCGCCGCGACGATCGGATTCGCGTTCCTATGGCTCTTCTCGATGAGCGTCTCCGAAACCAAGTACGGCAAACCGTGGGGCTACATCATCCTCGGAATTCTCGTTGCGGCATTCTGCTACGTGACCTTCTGCAACACGATCTTCGACGAATACGGCAGCGTCGCGCCGCAAATCGCCTCCGCCGTTTTGGGCTATTGGGCCGGCACGTTCGCCCTGCGTCTCTTTTTCAAGGGTTTCCGCAGCTACTGGACCACGGTATGGTTCGCGCTCATCATCACGCTCTACGTGGGCGCCATCCTCTTCAACGGACTCAGCGAATATTTCTTCTGGAGCGAATTCGGCGTACGCTACAACTTCATTGCGGTAGACTACCTCGTCTACACCAACGAGGTGGTCGGCAACATCATGGAGTCCTACCCCATCGTGCCGATGACGCTGGGGCTGATCCTCGTGACGCTGGTCGTGACATGGTATCTCTTCCGCCGCGATCTGGCCCTCGCCGACCGGCTGAAAGGCTGGCGCTGGAAAGCGGTCGCAGGACCGGCGTACATCGCCGCCGTGCTCCTCGCCGTCTGGCTGCTGAACTTCAACACCCGGTTTCAGGACAGCCAGAACGTCTATGTAAACGAGCTGCAGGCCAACGGGCTCTACAAATTCTACGACGCATTCGTCAAGAACGAACTCAACTACAAGCAATTCTACATCACCGAACCCGAAGAGCAGGCCGAAGCCTTCGTCCACGGGATTTACGGCAGCACGGGCGACAACCTGCACGCCGTACGCTGCGAAGGACCCGAAATCCGCCGCAATATCGTGCTGATTACGATCGAGAGCATGAGTGCTTCGTTCATGGAGCGTTTCGGCAACACGAACCGTCTGACGCCCGTACTCGACTCGCTTTACAAGCAGGGACTCGCCTTCGACCGCGTATACGCGACAGGCAACCGCACGGTGCGCGGACTGGAAGCCGTAACCCTCTCGCTGCCGCCCTGCCCCGGCCAGAGCATCATCAAGCGGCCGAACAATGCCGGCATGCACTCCACGGGTGCGCTGCTGCGCGAAAAGGGCTATAACGTCAAGTATTTCTACGGCGGCAACAGCTACTTCGACAACATGGAGACCTTCTTTTCGGGCAACGGCTACGACATCGTGGACCAGCGGCAGTATGCGCCCGAAGAGATCACTTTCGCCAACATCTGGGGCGTATGCGACGAAGACGCCTACCGCAAGGTCATCCGCACGCTCAACGAAGACGCGCAGAGCGGCAAGCCCTTCTTCGCCCACGTCATGACGGTCAGCAACCACCGCCCCTTCACCTACCCGGCCGGAAAGATCAGCATTCCCCACGACTCGAAGTCCCGCAACGGCGGCGTGATGTATACCGACTACGCCCTCGGTGAGTTCTTCGCGGAGGCTTCGCGGCAGCCGTGGTTCGACAACACGATTTTCCTCGTCACGGCGGACCACTGCGCATCGAGCGCCGGCCGCACCGAGATTCCGCTGAACAAGTACCACATTCCGGCCCTGATCTACGCTCCGGGCTTCGTGGAGCCGCAGTGCGTCGACGGCATCGTCTCGCAGATCGACCTGATGCCAACGCTCCTCTCGCTGCTCAACATGAGCTACGATTCGCATTTCTTCGGCCGCAGCATATACGACAAGCAGTACGTCAACCGCGCATTCATCGCCACCTATCAGGATCTGGGCTATCTCGAAGGCGACGTGTTCACCATCCTCTCGCCCGTGCGGCGGTTCGAGCAATACCGCGTCGTTCCGACGGCGGAGAATCCGCACAACCTCGAACCGATGGAAGAGAAGAACCGGGAGCTGGTAACCCGCGCCGTCGGCTATTACCAGACTTCGGGCGAATGGAACAAACGCTGAGAAACGGACAAAAAGAGAGACCCGTCGTTGCAAATTGCAACGACGGGTCTCTCTTTTACGGTCGGATCCGCTACTTCTCGACGACGGTAACGTCCCTGTCCGTATTCAGCGTCAGCTGATAGGTCCCATAATTACCCGAACCGTTCGTGAACTTGGTGTAGATCGCCGTAAGGTTCACCACCCAGCCGTCTTCGGGAATCTTGTTGTCGCGGAACTGGCTGTAACCGCTCGTACGCACCACGTAGTTGCCCGGAGCCGCATTGGTGCCGGAGCCGGTCGCCGCTGCGTCGTAGGTAAACCATGCAGAGCCGTAGAAATAGGTCTCCGCGTTAGCGCCTTCCAGCCTGCGTTTCGTAGCCCAAGTCGCCCACTCGTTGATGTCCGACCAGCCGGGAGAGTTCACGTCGTACGACGTCGAATTCGCAAAATAGTTGGGGAAGGTATTCTTGTATCCCCACGGCGCCGTGCCGAACTTGCTTTCCAGCCCTTCGAAACGCACCAGACGGCCCAGATCGGCATCCGAAATCGCCGTCTTGTAGTTATCCTTGGTAACGACCAGCGTATCCGACTTCAGCATCTGCTGCTGTTCGCCGGAGAAAATGTGCTCGTCCTGCATGATCTTGCTCTCGATGTTGTCATTCGAATAGCTGGCGTTGGAGGAGGTCGTACCGATGCTGGTCATACCGCGGTAGTTGCCGAGCACCAGCCCCTGCAGCTTGACGAAAACGATCTGTCCCGCGGGGTGGAAAAGGTAGTTGCCCGTATTGAGCTTAAGCTCGATCGCCGATTCAGACTCCGCATCGTAGAGGTAGACCGATTTATAGACATTGCCGTAACGGTCGGTGGAGATGACCTTGCCGGAGGTGAAAATCGGCTCATCCACCGTCCACGAAGCGACCGTCCCGTCGTTCATGCCGGGATTCTCGGCTTTGAACTGCGCCTTCAGGTCCTTGATCGATATATATTCCAGCCCCTCTTTCTCGAAATCGGCGCGGGTATATATCTTGGCCGCCTTCGGGTTCCTGTAATCGTTGTAACAGCCAACGAAGAACAGCCCTGCCGCGGCGATCAGAAACAGTTTAGATACTTTGTTCATAATATTCGTGTTTTATTCGTTAGCCGTCAGAAACGGAAGTAGAGATTGAGGTAATAGGTCGTACCGAACATGTAGAAATACTTCGAGTCGAAGGCCTGATAGGTAGTCACCGTCGTCTCGGTGTTCTTCGTCAGACGGGTCTGCTCGTAACCGCCGGTGCGGATGTCCTGATTGTTCAGGATATTCTTGACTTCGAGGCTGAAGCCCAGCGTATACTGGCGGTGGATATACCAGTTCTTGCCGATGCTGGCGTTGAGCGTATAAGCCGAATCGAACTTCTCCTGACGGCGCAGGTGAGCGATGTCCTCGGCCGTCATGCCGGTGGTAATCACCGCATCGGTGCGATAGATCGGGCTCATCGACAGATACATGTTGTTGTAATAGTTGAAGTCGGCCGACAGGAAGATGTTGTTGTTGCTGCGGTACGAAAGACCGACATTGGCGGCCAGCTGCGGGGTGCTCTCCACGCGGAAGTTCTTCCAGTAAACATAGCCGTCGGAGACGATATCGCCGCTGTTGTCCTGCGTCTGCAGGCAATAGGGATTCGAATCGTAGGTGTACTGGCCCCAGCTCACGGCTCCGTTCAGGGCAAGGCTGCGGTACAGGGGAATCGAAACGGCCGCTTCGAGACCGAAGTGGAGCTTGTCTATGCCGCTCATGGCGAAGTTCGTGAAGGTCGCGGCCACGTCGTCGTAGTACGAAATCACTTTCGACTGATCGTAAATGCGGGTACAGTACCCGGAAACGCGCGCTTTCAGGTCGCCGACACGCAGGTTATACGACGCATCCACACCGAAGACACGTTCGGCGGAAAGCCCCGGAGTCGTGGTGTTGCGCGTACGGGGCGACACGAACGAAGCTTGGAATTCGGGGGCGTCCTGCAGGTAAACGACATTCGCTTCGACGGTATGAGCCGCGGAGAAGCGGTAGCTGAAGTTGCCTTTGGCCTTGTAGGTCAGGTAGTCGAGTTTCTTGGAATCGCCCTTCGAATTGTCGGGGAACAAGCCTTTGCGCCAAAGACCCTCGCGCCATTGCGAAGCATATCCCACTTCGCCGCCGACGGTTACGCCCAGACCGCCGACATTGAAATTATAGGCAGCCCATGCCTTCGTCCGGAGGACGTGCGCATAGTAGTCATAGCCGTATTTGTCGCCGACTTTGGCTGCGTGCGCATGACCGTGGCGATAGTAATAGTCGAGGTTGTTCTGATATGCGATGGCGTTCGAGCCGAAGTCGCGCTCGGCGAATTTGTCGATGTCGGCCCAATAGTCGCCGCCAAGCAGGTCTTTGACCTCCGAATAGTACTCCGTACGGTTCCGGCGCAGCGAAAGGCCTCCGTAGATTTTGGAGTTATTGCGGAAGATATGCGAGAAGTTGGCAACCAGATTCCAGTCCAGCTGATCGGTGTGACGCTCTTCGACCATATAGTTAGAACGACGGCCCGGACCGTACTGCGCCTCATCGACCGGATCGTTCTGGATATAGTTCGTCTGATACATCTTATCCCAGTCGAAATGGCGGATATTCTGGTAGTTGGCCTGCCAGTAAACCTGCTGCCAAGCCGCACCCAGCATATTCTTGTCGAGCGCGAAGTAGCTCGGCAGATAACGGTAATAGTCGGGGCGCGGGTCGGGACCGTTCTGCCACGTCAGCGCCGAGTAACCGTTCGTGCCGAAGCGCAGCGAGGTGGCCAGATCGAGTTTCGAACGGTCTGAAATGTCGAACGTATAGTTCAGCATCACGACGGGTTCGTGGTTGTTGCGCACACGGGCGTTACGTTTCTTGCCGTCCTGCCAGCCCCAGTTGGGGTTGTAATAGTTATTGCCGACCAGATCGTAAGCTTCCTGCGTCGCCGCCTGCTGCGCACCGCGTTCGGTAGGAGCGCCCAGCAGGGTCAGCGCCAGACGATGACGCTGACCGAACTGCTTCTCGACAGCGGCAAAATAACCGAAAGCGTTGTAATAGACGCCATTGACATAGGAGTTGCCGCCCTGACGGGTCGAGACCGAAAAGGCATACGACCACCCGTTGTCCTGATGGCCCGAAGCATAGGTGACCATCGCGCGGAAACGGTACATCGAGTTGCCGTTTACGAGGCTCGCACGCAGGCCTTGACGCATCTGCGCAGGACTCGTCACGATATTGGTCGTACCGCCGATGCCGCCCAGACCGGCGTCCGACGCCACGATGCCCGACGTAACTTCCTGATTGCGGGTAGCGTCGTTCAGACCGCTCCACAACGACCACGGCGTATAGCCCGTCATGGCGTCGTTGAGCTGAATGCCGTTCATATACACGTCCTGATACTGCGAATCGTAACCGCGGACGTTGAAACGCATTTCGCTGAACTTGTAGGACGCGATGTTATTGAAGAGGTCTTTCGAAGCCGAGAGCGACGTGGGCAAAGCCTGCGCGTCGTCGGTGGTTTCGGTGTCGAACTCCGCGAAGACCGCGTCGTCGATCATCTGACGCTGCGTATCGGGCACGAGGATCACCGCATTGATGTCGCGCATCTGCGAACCGACACGTACGGCGATATTCGAAGTCTCGAATTCGGGAGTTTCGAACTGCAGCGAATATTCGCCCGCAGGAATATTTTCGAAAACGAAGTTACCCTGCGCATCCGAAACCGTTGTCGTACCGCCCGGCGTCATCGTAATCTTCACGTCGCCGAGTGCAATGCGTCCCGCACGCGAAACGACCCTGCCCTTGATACCGCCGTCCTGTCCAAAGGCGGTCAGCGTCACAAGCGACAGCACTAAAATTAGTAGACTCTTGATTTTCATAGACTATGTAAGTAATTTATTTGGCAAAATAGATATACACCGGGAAGTGGTCGCTGTAACCGCCCTGAAAGTTATTTCCCACGTACGTACGCAGGGGATATCCCTTATACTGTCCCTCTTTCTGCAGCATGTAGTACCGCTTGAAGATATTGCCGTAGAACTTCGATCCGGGAGCCTTCTGCAAACGAAGCCTGCCTTCGGAACCCGTAGCCAGATTCTCCGTGACCACGATATTGTCGAAGAGATTCCATGCGTCGCCGTAAGCCAGCGTTCCGAGTCCCGCCTTGAGCATATCGGCAAAGGGGTTGTAGAAATCGCCCGGCTTGAGATCCTTCATCTTGGCTTTGGCACCCAAACCCTCGGCAATGCTCTCGTCCGTAGGATCGTCGTTGAAGTCGCCCATGGCTACGACCTTGGTCGCCGGGTTGATCTTCAGCACGGAATCCGCAATGCGGCGCATCTGCTCCCCGACGGCAATGCGCTTGAATTCCGAAGCGTCCTTGCCGCCCAGCCGCGAAGGCCAGTGCGCAACCATAAAGAAGAAGGGTTCGTTCTCGATGGTTCCCCACATCGTCAGGATGTCACGGGTCTTGAAGTTGGGAAGCTGCGGCACGACGGTTTTCACCGGGAAACTGCCCTCCAGTTTGAACACATCGGGACGATACATGAAAGCCACATCGACGCCGCGGGCTTCGGGCGAATCGTAATGCACGATACGGTAGTTGCCGGGGGCCAATTTGGGCGTCGCCACAATGTCCTCCAGCACCGAGCGCGTCTCGACTTCCGAGACGCCGATAACAGCCGGATAATTCTTGTCTGCGGCAGCAATGTCGAAAAGCACCCGCTCGATATTGCCGAGCTTCTTGAAATACTTGGCGGAATTCCACTTCTTGGGACCTTCCGGCGTGAACTCGTCGTCATGCACCTCCGGATCGTTGATGGTGTCGAAAAAGTTCTCCAAGTTATAGAACATCACCTTGCAGGGCTTCTGCGCAAAGCACATTACGACGAACGCCGCCAAGAACAAAGTGAATATCAGTCGTTTTTTCATCGTTCTGAAATTTTAAGGTTTTACAATCCCCAAGAGGCGGCATCTGTCTTTTCCTTGACCTCGGCAGGCAGCGTGGGGAAGAATTCGAACTTGGTCAGCTCTTCGATCTCCTTGACGCTCTTCACCCAGCTTTTGGCCTCACCCTGACCGCCTTCGTTGGCCACCCAGAATCCGATGGACTTGAGCTGGCCGGCCGAATAATCACCTAGTTTATCACCAGCCTGACGGATGTTACCCTTTACCGTGCGGACAAATACTTTAAAATAGTAATTCGGCACAGGACATAACTTACCGTCGCGGTCTGCCGTCGTAAGCGTACTACCGGGATTCCAATATGCACCGGTTACGACATACAGCGTGTCGGAACACATCCAATGGTCACGGGCCATTTTCTCAAGGTCCGCCCACGGATGCTGGTTCAGGCTGGAGTTCTGGGGCGTCATATTCGAGAAATAGAAAGTCTGCGCCTGCATCGTGGCATTTCCGCTACGGTCGGCATTGGGAATCTGATGGCCGCGGTCGTAATTCGCCGCAGGATAACTACGGGTCAAATTAGCCTGATATTCAGCTGCGATCTTGGGATCATACGCCCATGTTTCCACGCGTCCCGACCCCGTATACGAACTATGCAGCGGATAAGCCACCCACCATGCGGCATACTTGGTTTTGTCGAGACACAACGTATAGTTACGGGCGTTATACCACTGATTCGTATTCTGATTCTTGAGCTGAGCGAAATGTGATACATAAATATAATTGCTATTCACCTTTTCGGCAGGAATCTCAGGCCAAACCAGATTGTGCCCGGTCTCATATACATTGTCGTTCGACGAAGTACTGTACTGGACGAGTTCAAGCTCGACGGGCATCTCGCCTTCGAACTCGAACCGAATCAGGGCATGCCGCTCGTCCTTGGTGTTGTTCGGCCAATAATAGACATACTGATTCTTGTCGGACAAACTCGTTCCGACCTTTCCCGTCTTGACAGTCTGGCCTCCCGGCGCTGTCCGGTTAAACGAAATCCATTCGGCTCCCGAAATGATTTCAGCCGTCCACGGCGTCCCCGTATCTCCGGTCACGAGCAGCACGGCAGCGCCCTCCTGATCGGGATGCACGGTCTTGGCAGGGTCCCACTCCACCGAGTTGGCGCCCCCGCCTCCCTTATTGTCGGAATCCTTACCGCACCCCGTAAAGGCGACAGCTATCAGCACCATCGCCGCAAGGGAAGCGGCAAACATCCGCGAACTATATTTATATATCAACGTCATTCAATTAAAAACTAAGTGCGAAAATACGCATTTTAAGACAACCTTCCCCCGGCAGGATGTTCCTGCCGGGAGAGGGAGTGTCGATATTCGGTTATTCGTACGACAATTCGACTTTAACGAGCTGCGTATTCTTATTCGAAGAATTGATACGGTACGAAACTCCGGCGGCAGGATTCGTAAGATTAAAGGTATATTCGGTATTCTTGTCGCCGACAGCCTGTTCCGGAGATACAATGTTATCCGAAGTATCCTTAATAGTTACCTTTGCCGAAGCACTGATGCCGTTGCTGGTCGTAATCTTGATGGTCTTCAGAGTCGATCCGGGAACGGCGGGAGTCGCCAAATAACCATTGGTGCCGTTAATCATAAGGTATCCCGCATTCTGTTTCGCATTGAGCAATCCCCAGACATAACCATCTATAGTAGCCGTAGCTTCGGTTGTAGGCGCTGTAGCCGGGAAACCGGAATCAGCAGTGGTCGGAGTGATCGTAATCGTGAGTTTTGTCCCTGAGCTGGCGCCATTCTGAGTCAAAGTAACCGTAACACTGTTGCCGCCATTGGCCGTAATTGTCAGAGTCTCTTTAAGCTCGGCATCACTCGTATTAACGGCTTTAGGAGAAATCTTTACGGTAGTCCCCTCGACAGACGCATTGAAGGAAGTCAGCGAAGATAACGTAAATCCATTGAAATTCACACCTTCGATCGTCACAGTCTTTTCAGCCGTATCATCCGACGCCCACGATAACGAAGAAGGAGTTACATCGATAATCATAGGGGCCGTAGACTTAAAGTTCTTCACGTCGTCGAGATTACGGGGAAGAATTTGGTTCTGACCGGAATACACCGCACCGATACCCGTAATTTCGGCAGTCGTTGCGATATAAGGCTGATCTTTGAAAGTTGTCCAAGCATTTTTATTGAGGTATACGGCTAAGTTAGCTCCTCCGGCCGTCAGCGTACGGGTCGTATTCGCTCCGCTGTCCATCCACATGCCGGCAGCACTCGTCGTAGCTTCGATCGTGACGGGCATATTGAAATAATTCGAAATATCGGCGACCGAATTCACCTTGATAGGAGTTACTGCATTACCGCTCGACTGCACGATCACTTCACCGGTCCCGATTTCCGAAACCTGAGGAATCGAATTGCGGATCTGACCTTTTGCGACACCTGCCGTTAGCGTGACGAGCACTTTATCGCCCAGTTTATAGTCACCTTCACTCCAAAATACCGAGTTGTAAAGCGAAATACCGTTTCCACCGGTCGTAGCTCCGGGAGTCATCACGTAAAGCGTACCGAAAGAAGCATTGCCAGCTTTGGGATCACCGCAAATTACACCTTCGAAGGTATAAGTCACATTTTCGTCGATCACCTCGGCAGCAGAAGTCGCCGTGATCTTGGCCAAGAGTTCGGGAATCGTAATTGTTGTCGCACCGCCGCTTCCGCCGGTCGTTACGAACGTCTTATGATCGCCGTAAAGAATATCACCGGTGTTGGGAGTCGCGTAGGCGCGGAAAGCGTACTGCGTCTCCTTCGTCAGGCCGGTAACGTCTACGGTCCATGTCGCAGCCTTCGTTGCGGCCGGAACTTTCACGGAGCCTGTCCAATCGGGCGTATTTCCCGTGGCGAAGACCACATACTCCACGCCGACGGCCGAATAGTCGGCCAGATCGGCATTGGCGATCGAGCCGCCCAGCGTCACCGTCGTCTCGGCTACATTCGAAGCGTTGGCCGTCGTAACCGCAGGCGTAGCGGCACCGCCGCCCAAATCGATCTCTGTCCCACCCGTGCCAACGAAAATACGGACATCATCAACACGAGTTCCAGTCGCACCACTCGGATATTCAATTTTCAAAGAAAGACGTGAAACAGTATTTTTCAGCGTAATATCAGCCGATGCCCATTTCCAAGCCGGAGTTGCATCTACATTTTCCAGATTATACGCTATTTCAGTCCAATTTTCGGCATCTGACGAAAGATAGAGTTTAATGACATCCTTTTGGGGATCGAAAGCATCAGTATTACCATACAATCCAAAACGGATTGACAGATTCTTTTCAGTTGTAAGAACAAGATCCTGCACCGTAAAATATGCCTTCTTACCTGCCTGCAACCACATCAAGCCTTTACCTGAAAAGCCCGCGCTTGTCGGAGAAGCCGTTGTTGCCGTCCAACGGTTCGAAGCGTAAGCTGTTTTATAGTCTGACGTACCGGAAACATAACCGAATCCGCTGCGAATCACATACGGACTTTCATTGATATAAGGCCACTTGTCGAGTTTCTGTTCCAAATCACCGAACGATTCATAGAATATGTCGTTCGACACCCCCTTCTGTGATACCGCTATCGTCTTGGTGCCAAAATCATTGCTGACGACTATCGAACCCAGATTTTTTATTTCCGAAGAAGCATTGGCCTCAGAAGCAGTTACGGTAATCGAAGTGTCGGAAGCCGTACCCGTAGTTTTGTCGATCGAGAAGCCTGAACCGGAAACAGTCGCTTTCCAGTCACCGGTAGACGTAACCGTAATTTTTGCCGTCGCTCCGGCTGCATCACCGAGAGAAATGGCCGTAGGATCGACAACAAGCGATCCGGTAGCTCCCCCATTGAACGAGACATCATCCAATCGATAGGTGTTGTTATGCCCTACATAACGGAAAGCTACATATACTTTATCAGAAGCGGCATAAGCCGAAAGATCGGCAGACTCGTCAAAGTACACGTTGATCTCATTTACCCCCTCTTTATACTCGATTGTCTTAACAACAGTCCATACACTGGGCTCGGTAATCGTTTCGTTTGTTACCGTGGTAGAAGCTACGATCTCAATCTTGCTGTCGTCAGCTGCACTTGCCGTTGCATTGAAATACCATGCCAGTTTGAACGTCAACACTTTATTATCCGCAGCTTTCACATTAAACGGAGTCATTATAGCATAAGCCGTAACGGTCTTCTGCGTTGAGCTGTAAGGAGCACACTGAAGATAGAACGTGTCTCCAAATACACTGCCGAACCATCCCAATTTAGGATTGGCCGGATACCCAGCATCACTCGAAGTAAACGCCCAATTGGGAGAATCGTAAACAACACCACTAATAACATCGTTGAAACTGTCGCCAAACTGCGTCACAACAGTAGTCGGAAGCTCTACATCACCGACAGGCGGTGTCACGGAGCCATTATCCAAATCGACCTGCTGTCCACCGGCACTCGTCACCAAAGTAACATCGTCAATACGATAGTTGCCGTCAGGCTTCTTAGTGGATAAGAATTTAATATACAGATGTTCCGAGAATTCCTTCAACGTAAAGTTCAACGTTGCAAGATTCCAGTTTTTCTCAGCCACAAAGTTTTCGAAAGTATAGGGAATGGCATTGGTCCATTTTTCGCCGTCTTTACTGAATTGAACGGTCAGCTGATCGTAGATCTCAATATTGGGAGCATTGAAATAACTTGCGCCGAAAGTCAAAGTATATCCGGTTTGGCCCTGAGGAAGCGTAATATCCTGAACCGTAAAATAAGTGTTTCCGGTGCCAAACATCAAATTAGAACCACCGGAACCTTCATAGGCACTTCCGTTGCCGACACTGGAAAGATTACTGCGAATATCAACCCCTTCACCGGCATAAGTTACGGTCGAAGAGCCTTCACCGGTCTTATCCCAGCCATCGTATGAAGCAACCGGAGTTTTATCTCCCGTCGTTCCGAAAGTTTCTTTATAAACAAGTTTTTCGGGAACGACTTCACCCTGGTTAATGGTAACCGTCTTGGTGAAATAGGCGCCGTAGGAGTTCTTGAGCTGGAAACTCAGCGTTGCCGTACGGCTCTCGTTGCTTGCGGGGATCGAGAATTCGACCTCGGTCGTACCTGTCTCTTATACACATCTGACGCTGCCGACGAACTCTAGGGTGTAGAT
>OWIX01000991.1_pt1 | contig 16101 bp, 11 predicted proteins | sample 1732851 | NCBI WGS metagenome assembly OWIX01 (sample SAMN05065761, study PRJEB22554) | human gut metagenome | biome: ENVO:2100002; feature: ENVO:00000062; material: ENVO:00002003 | host: Homo sapiens | place: USA
CATTCTTTTCCGTCTTGCCGGAAAAGAATGGGGAGAAAAGGGGCGCTTGGTTACGGTTTGGTGCGTACTACGGGTACAATTCAGGCAAGCCCCAATGCTTAAGTCTCTACGAACACACATAGTCACCCTGCAGACGCTGTTGTACGCGCCGCCTGTTACGGAACTCCGAATTTGTGAGCAGTTGCCTTTGAATGGCTGCGATAAATCAGCCTTGCGCTCAAAATTTGTAAAGCAGTACGGATTCGCCGGAGCCTCCCAAAGCCTCCCCTTGCCACGCTCTGCGCGGTAAGGGGAGGTGGCATTTGGGTCAGCAAATGACGGAGGGGATTCATTACAGATTTCAGAGTGCCCCGTAATATGCAGCGCTCGCATCCCCTCAGGCCCTTCGGGTCATTTCCCCTGATAGGGGGAATCAGCCCCTTGGGCCCAAGGGGAGCCTTTGGAATACGCTAAATTCGGGAACGTTTTTTTGAATCAGGCTATGTTTTCACGCGGAAGCATGGTATACTGGTCACAGAAAAAGGGAGGAGTGTGCCTATGTCTATTTTATCGCAGCTGAACAGCTCGGCGATGTATGCCATCTGCGGCGGCATTGTCGCGTTTGTCGCGCTCATCTGCATCGTGTTCCTCATCCGCGCGTGGAGGGCCGGGCTTGCGCTTGGCATGGACCCGGTCAAATTAAAGCGCGTGGTCGTCTCCAGCGCGACGTTTTCGGCTCTGCCGAGCGTCGGCATTCTGCTGGGCGTCATCGCCCTGTCCGGCAGTCTCGGCACGCCATGGCCGTGGCTTCGCCTGTCCGTGATCGGCGCGCTCCACTATGAGACGCAGGTGGCGCAGGCGGCGGCCGAGCAGGTCGGCATGAAGAGTCTGTCTGCTGCCGAAATGACCCCGCAGGGCTTTGCGACCATTGCCCTGCTTATGAGCCTGTGCATCATCTGGGGCATCGTCCTGTCCATCTTCTTCAACAAGCGCTATACGCGGAAACTCTCGTCCGGTTCCGGCAGCGGAACAGGCGCGGCGGGCTTCGGTGATCTCGCCATGACGGCTATGTTCATCGGCCTTGTCAGCGCATACATCGGCAGCTATCTCGGCGGCTTTATTTCCTCGAATGGCCGGTTCACCTTCTCCGGGGACTGGACGCCGCTGCTGGTCGCGGCGGTGTCGGCAGGCGTGATGGCACTGTTTGTGTATCTGGCAGAGAAAAAGCACATCACATGGGTTGAAAATTTCTCAATCGCGGGCAGTATGCTCGCGGGCATGGCGGCAGCCGTGCTGGTCGGACTGATCTGAGGAGGGATGCAGGATGGAACAGAAACAGAAAGACGCCCTCTGGGCGCAGTATAGCAAGCAGACGCATGTGCTTGGCCGCGTATTAAGCATCCTGACCGTCGCGCTGCTGCTTGGCGCGCCGTTTGTGATTGGCGGCCTGCTCGGCGCGTATCCTGATCTCGGCGCAACGGCCCGGGGATTTTTATCCGTCGGCCTCGTGTGGACGGTCAGCAGCGTTGCGGAATTTCTGATCTACACGCCGATGCTCGGCGCGGGCGGCGGCTATCTCGCGTTTATCACCGGCAATCTCATCAACATGAAAATCCCCTGCGCGGTAAATGCCCGCGATCTGGCAGGTGTCAAAACGGGCACGGCGGAAAACGAGATCGTGTCTACACTCTCGATTGCCACATCATCGCTTGTAACCATTGTGATTCTGGCGCTCGGCGTGCTGGCGCTCCAGCCGCTGCAGCCGGTTCTGCAGAGTCCCGCGCTGCAGCCCGCGTTCGCAAACGTCGTCCCGGCCCTCTTCGGCGCGATGGCGTATCAGTATTACCGCAAGAATATCGTCGTAGCCATTGCGCCGCTGGCTGTCATGAGCGTTCTGTTCACGCTCGTGCCGGGGCTGATCTCGTCCACCAGCTTTATGATCATCCCCTCCGGGGCGCTTGCAATCGGCATTGCGTATACGATCTATAAAAAGAAAAAGGCCAGCAAGGAGGCGCAAGTATGAAATATCTGCTGCTGATCCCGGGCGTTTTGCTGCTGCTGATACTCATCGCGGTCGTCCGGACGCTGCTCAGCCCGAAAAAAACATCGGATTATAAGCCGCAGGAGGATGAACAGGAATCGCTGCGGCTGGCAAAAAAACTTTCCAAAATGATTCAGGTCGATACGACCTCCCATACTGGCGGCGACGACCCGGAAAAATTCCGCGCGTTCCATAAAACGCTTGCGGAGTTGTTTCCGCTGGTGTTCTCCAAGCTTGAAAAAACCGAAATCGACGGCAATCTGCTCTTTTACTGGAAGGGCCGGTCTTCGGAAAAACCCATTCTGCTCATGAGCCATCAGGACGTCGTTCCGGCGGAGGGTGAATGGAGCCATGCGCCGTTCTCCGGCGATATTGCGGACGGCAAGGTCTGGGGGCGCGGCGCTTCGGACACGAAATGCTCCGTCATGGCTTTCTTTGAGGCGGTCGAGCAGCTGCTGGCCGAGGGCTTCACGCCGCCCACGGACGTGTATCTGGCCTCATCCTGCACGGAAGAATGGGCAGGAGACGGCGCACCGAAGCTGGTCGCCGAACTCAAGCGCCGCGGCGTCGAGTTGTTTTTGCTCTGCGATGAGGGCGGCGGCATTATCTCCGAGCCGATCGGCGGCATCCCCGGCAACTTTGCCATGGTCGGCGTATTTGAAAAGGGCAAGGCCGACGTAAAATTCACAGCAAAATCTACCGGCGGCCATGCCAGCGCGCCGGGAAAGCACACGCCCATCGCACGGCTTGCTGCATTTGTAAACGAGATTGAGACACGCAGCCCCTTCAAAAAGAAGCTTCTGCCGGAGGTCGCTGCCATGTTCCGAACGCTTTCCGGTTACGCGTCGTCGTTCGGCCTGCGGCTGCTGCTGGGCAATCTGTGGCTGTTCTCCCCGCTTTTAAAGGCCGTCCTCCCTGCCGTCAGCGCGCAGGCGGGCGCGATGCTGAAGACCACCATCGCCTTTACCACGCAGTCCGGCTCCGACGCGTACAATGTCATCCCGCAGGAGGCAACGCTGGGCGCCAACATGCGCTTTATCCCGCACCAGGGCGAGCAGGAGAGCCTCACGATCATCCAAAAGCTTGCTGAAAAGCATGGTCTTTCGACCGAAGTGCTCCACTCGAATGATTTTACGCCCCCGGTCGATATCCATGGCGAGGCGTTTACGCTCTTCACGCGCGTCATCGGCGAAACCTTCCCCGGTCTTGCCGCAAGCCCCTATGTTATGACCGGCGCGACCGACGCGCAGTTCTATCAGCCCATCTGCAAAAGCTGCATCCGCTTCGCGCCCGTAATCTACGGCCCAGAGCAGATGAAGGGCATGCACGGTCTGAACGAGAACATTGAATATAACTGCCTGCCCGGCGCGGTGCGGTTCTATCAGAACCTCATCCGGGCGGAAAAATAGTCCCTGTCCCGGGCCAGCTGCGGCGCGTCCGGGAATCTATTTTCCCCGCTTGACGCACAGGGGGAAAGGCTCTATAATAGGGACGCTTTTGCGGCAAATGATACGAAAAAGAGGAACTGTCGGTATGGCAAGATCGCTCTCCGCCCGTGCGGGCAGTATTCAGATGACCGAAGGGTCGTTATATAAAAACATTCTGCTGTTCAGCGTTCCGCTCATCTTTTCGCAGCTTTTGCAGGTGATGTTCAACATGGCGGACGTAGCTGTCGTCGGTAAATTTTCCAGCGCAACAGCGCTTGGCTCCGTCGGCTCAACGTCAACGCTCGTCACGCTGTTTACAGGCTTTCTGATTGGACTTTCCAATGGCATCAATGTCCGCGTAGCGCAGTATCTCGGCGCACGTCAGGAAGAAGACACGCGAAATTGCGTCCACACGGCGCTGATTTTGTGTACGCTGTCCGGCGTCGTGATCGCGGTTCTTTGCTTTTTCCTGGCCGCGCCGATGCTGGAACTGCTGAAGACGAAAGACGATCTGCTGCCCGGTGCAGTGCTCTATTTCCGCATTTACGCGCTCGGCATGCCGGCGCTCGGCATTTTCAACTTTGGCAACGCCGTCCTGAGCGCCAGCGGCGACACGAAGCGGCCCCTGGCCTATCTGACGGCGGCAGGCATCCTGAACGTCATCCTGAACCTGTTCTTCGTCATCGTCTGCAAAATGGCCGCCGACGGCGTGGCGCTGGCAAGCATCATTTCACAGTATCTGTCGGCAGTCCTCGTTCTTCTGCACATGACGCATCTGACGGACAGCTGCCGTGTGGAATGGAAGCTTCTGCGGCTGCACGGCGGCGAAGCGGGGCGCATTCTCGGCCTCGGCATCCCGGCAGGCATTCAGCATATGATCTTTGCGGTTGCAAATCTGTTCATTCAGGTCGGCATCAACTCGTTTGACTCAACCATCGTCTCCGGCAACTCCGCCGCAGTCAACGTGGACAACGTGATTTACAACGTCATGGCCGCGTTCTATACCGCCTGCTCGACCTTCATGGGCCAGAACTGGGGCGCGGGGAAAAAGGACCGGATGATGAAAAGCTATTACATCAGCCTCGGCTATTCGTTCGTGATCGCGGCGGTGCTGGGCGTGGCGTTTTTGCTCTGCGGCGAGCCGTTTTTGTATATCTTCACGAATGATGCGGACGTCGTCGCCGCAGGCATGGAGCGGATGCGGATCATGTGCTTTTCCTACTGCGTCAGCGCCTTCATGGACTGTACCATCGCCGCCTGCCGCGGCATTGGCCGCAGCTTTATGCCAACTGTCATCGTGATCATGGGCTCGTGCGTGTTCCGCGTGATCTGGGTTTATACGATCTTTGCGCACTTCCATACCATTCCGTCGCTGTACCTGCTCTACATTTTCTCCTGGACGATCACCGCAGCAGCGGAGATTCTCTATTTCATCCGCTGCTGCCGCCGTCTGCGCACGGCGCAGCCAGCGGTTTCCTGACCGGAATGCGAAAGCCCAATGTTTATTCCATATTGCCTGTAATACGAATTCGCCGAAAAGCGGCGCGGCCCATGTGGGCCGCGCCGCTTTTGTTTTTCCCTTATTTCCGGATCGACAGATCCAGCAGCGCGAGCGCTTCGCGCAGGCTGGCATAGAAGCCTGCTGCCGTGCGCGGCAGGGGCTTGGATTCCTGATACCAGTCGCACTGCTCAAGTTCCGTGCTGCCGAGCGTCCGGGCAAGATTTCCGGCAAGACCCATCGCCTCGGCGTAGGGCAGGATGCGGTAAAAATACTGGCTGTCCTGTGCAAGCCGTGATTGCAGCTGGCTCTGCGTGACGCGCCGGAGGAATTTACGGTATCCGAGCGCCTGCGCGACGATCTCATCGCCAAAAGCCGTGCGTTTGCCGCCGTGGAGCGTCAGAACGCCGATCAGCACTTCACAGGCCACTACCAGCAGCACCGCAAGCAGTCCCTCGCCAAGCTGCGCCAGCATCAAAAGCGCAAGCGCGCAGACTGCCGCCAGCGCCACGACCGGCCGCTTGCCCTGATAATACGCCGAGGGCGCATACTGAACCACGCCGAACAACACGCCGCCGAGCACAAAAATCACGACCAGCAGCAGCCAGCGCACAAAGCCCGCCGGGAACAGCGGACTTGCCGCCTCCGCCGCAGCCAGCGCGCCGGCCAGAACGCCGAGCGCACGCATGATGAGCGGATTGCCGCTGTTTTTTTGATACAGCCGCTTCGTCCAATAGCGCCGCAGGACTTCGTCGGCTTTCTCCGCCGTGCGCTTGTACAAAAGACTCGCGCCCTCGCACACATCGCCCTGCGAAAAGAGCATCTGAAACAGCTTGACCTCTGCTGGGCGGCGTTCATTGCCCATATCAACGCGACGGCGCAGTGCCACGCGCGCGTTTTTGCCGCAGAAGATTGTTAAGTATCCAAGACTTGCCCAGTGGCATACGAGCATATTGAACTGAATCGGTCCGCCCGCCAGCAAAAACGGCATATCGCACGGCAGCGCGGCATCCGGCGGGAGCATGCGCGAGGCCACGCGCACCGGCGCACTGCGCAGCGATGAGAACCAATAGCCAAACGCCAGCGCAAGGAACAGCAGGATAAACGCCATGCCGACCCAGCTGAACGAAAGTGCGGTATACGCGCCGGAAAAATAGGCCTTGTCCAGCGTAAGGGTCATTTCCAGCGATTCATGATCCTTCAGTCCCGTCTCAATCACGCCCGTGATACGCGATTCGGAGATGTCCAAGTCGATATAGTCAGAGATCACATCGCCGTAATAGCCGCTGGAAAAGGCCGGATAGCTTTCAAACGGCTTGGGAAGGGTGACGGTAAAGACATATTTGGAGATGGGATAGTCCCATTTTGCGCTCAAAAGCGGAAGCCGGAGCGTCTGCACGCCGTCCGCTTCGCTTGCAAGCCCAGAGACTGTATACATGACCGTAAATGAGCGTGTCCCGGTAAAGCCGTTCGCATCGCTCAGCACGAGTACGGGGCAATCGCCGTCGGTCTGCTTCTGCGCGTTATACCCCGCAACAGAGGCCTTCTTTGCGCCCGGGCTAAGTGGAAACCGCAACTGCGTCTGCGCGCCGCTGATCTCCAGCGTAAAACTCTGCGTGACCTGGCACGAACCGCTACCGGTCAGCGTGCAGTCTGTTTTCATTTCGGAAATAACGGGCTCTGCTGCACAGACGCCTGTGCAAAGCGCCAGCAGGCACACCAGCAGGAGCAGCAGCCGCTTCATACAATCACCCTCTTGTGTTCATTTGCACTCAATTTACCACAAACGCGCCCATTTTGCAACCACGGCCCGAAAGCCGTTCTTTTTTTCCCGCTGCACTTGGCTGGAACATTGATTTTATGATACACTGTCAACAGAACGTTTTTGGGAAAGGACGGATCTTATGACACTTCGTGACACCGCCGATCAGATCATCCGCGCAAGTCTTCGCGCCGTGCAGCCAGACGCTGCCGTAGCGCGTGCACTGCAAAGCTTTTCCTGCTCTGGGCGTGTCGTACTCATTGCCATCGGAAAGGCCGCGTGGGCCATGGCAAATGCGGCGTGGGCCGTGCTCGGCCCGCGCATCACGTCCGGCGCAGTCATCACCAAATACGACCACAGCCGCGGCCCTATCGGCCCGCTGCGCATCTTTGAGGCCGGACATCCGGTGCCGGACGAGGCCGGACTCCGCGCCGCGCAGGCCGCGCTGGAACTGACGCGCGGCCTGCAGGAGGGGGACTGCGTGCTGTTTCTCATCTCCGGCGGCGGTTCGGCGCTGTTTGAGTCTCCGCTGGTACCGCTTGCCGAGTTGGAGGATATCACCGGCCAGCTGCTGGCCTGCGGCGCGGATATCGTGGAGATCAACACGATCCTCAAGCGGCTGTCCGCCGTCAAGGGAGGGCGGTTCGCACTGCATTGCCGCCCGGCATCGGTCTTCTCGGTCGTACTGTCGGATATCATCGGCGACCCGCTCGACATGATCGCTTCCGGCCCTGCCGCGCCGGACAGCAGCACCTGCGCCGAAGCGCTGGCCATTGCGCAGAAATACGGGCTGCGCCTGTCTGACGGAGCACTGGCCTGTCTGCGGACGGAAACACCGAAAACACTGCCGAACGCTGTTTCCCGCGTGACTGGCAGCGTCCGTGCACTCTGCGATGCGGCGGAGCAGGCGGCGCAGGCGCTCAGCTACCGCTGCATCCGGCTGACGGATTGCCTGAACTGCGAGGCGCGGGAGGCAGGCCGCTTCCTCGCTGCCGTCGCACGGACGCACGCCTCGCCGTCTGAGCCGCTTGCATTCCTTGCCGGAGGTGAGACGGTCGTGCATCTGACCGGCGCCGGGCGCGGCGGGCGGAACCAGGAACTGGCGCTGGCCGCTGCGGAGGGGCTTACGGGACTTACGGAGGCCGCCGTTTTTTCCTTCGGCTCCGACGGAAGCGACGGCCCGACCGATGCCGCAGGCGGCTTCGTCGATCAGGACAGCTTTGCCGCGCTCCGCGCCGCCGGACTTGACCCCGCCGATGTTCTGCGGCGCAACGATGCCTATCCCGCATTGGAGCGCATCGGCGGCCTCATCCGCACCGGCCCCACCGGCACAAATGTCAACGACCTCGCCATGCTCCTCCTGCCGCGCCGGAACTAAGCGTCCGAATTCCCTTGGAATGGGAGGCTTGCGTGCATGCTGTTCCCGTTTGTTTCTCATTCAAAACGCCCGGGCTTGCTGGAAGCCCGGGCGCTTGTGTTAGATTCCGCCTGCGATATAGTGTTTGCGTTTATTCTCCTCCACGCGGTCTTCAATGGCGTGGGAGGCCTTGTAATAGCCCTTGCGAATCTCGGCGGTAATAAATTTCACCAGCACGATCGTCAAGCAGACTGCCGGCATGATCGCCAGCAGTGTTCCCAGCAGCAGGTACAATGCCGCGTAGCTTTCCGCCATGCGCGCGGCGTTTTCCCAATAGGGGTAGATCACACCGTTCGTCGTCATGGCGCGCTTTCCGAACGCGCCCATCACGGAAATGAGGCTGGAGACAGAAAAGCGTCCGGTATTCTGGACGATTGCGCCGCTGCCGATGGGGAATTTCTCCGTCATAAGCTTTTTCGCAAAGCCCGAAACGGGGTCGGGCAGGACGATCTCATAGCAGTCGATGGGCAGTTCCGCCATGGCGTTCAGTGCGCTGTAACTCATATAGATCATGGCTGTGGACGTGCTCGAACCGCTTGTATCGCCCGAGACTTCGTTCCCGGCAGCAAGGGCGGCGTTCGTCGCAAAATCTGACTCACTCTGCACGACGCCCGCGATGGGGAAAGTCCGCCCGTTGATCGTAACCTCCATTCCGGCTACGTCGCTGCTGCCGAAGAGGTTGAACGCCGTCTGCGCATCCAATACGACGCGGTCGGCCATGTAATCCTCGTCCGAGATATAGCCGCCGGACAGGAGTGTCAGCGGGTGGAACAGGAAATAGTTCCCGCCTGCGCCGACCGCCGTGACCGTCACGCTGCCGGGCGATTTGCCGGAGACGGACAGGCTCGTCCGGCCGCTGTAGGCATCGGTGTAGAGGCTGCCGCCCTCGGGTGCTTCCATGGAGTTCTGCACGAACTCGTTTTCAAGCTCCGCGCGGAACGAGCGGATATCGTCAAGGGTCTTCGTCTCTGTGACAGGCAGGAATGCGGAGATCTGCGCAAAGCGGTCTTCGCCATAGCCGCGCCAGACATCGGCAGCGGACTGCGTGACGAGCATGCCGCGCACATGGCCCAGCAGCACGAAGCAGACAATCGACAGAGCCGTCTGGATCAGGCACGCGATCAGGAGGGCCAGTTTCCCTCCGTGGAGTCTCGGCAGCCTGTGCCGCCGTTCAAACCGGCCGCGCTGCTTCATCCGTTATCCGCAAGCCGCACCTGCTTGCCGGCCTCCACGGGCTTATTGCTGGTCGTGATGATGAAATCGCCCTGGCTGATGCCGGAAACGGCGGCGGACTTATCGTCGCGGGCCAGCTCCTGCACAGTGACGCGGGTAGCGATATAACGGCTGCCGAGCGGCGAGTTTTTCGACTGCAGGACATAGACGAATTTGCCGTTGGAGTCTTCACGCAGGCCCGAAAGCGGGATGAGCGCGTCATAATTGGCACTCTTCTGGCCGATGGAGAGCGTAACGTTCTGCCCGGCCTGAATGTCGCCCGTGAGCGTAAAGACGAGGGTACGGCTGCCGGAGGACTGAGAATTCGTGATCTGGTCGAGCGTCGCAACCGCGTCGCCGCCCCAGAAGTTGACGAGTTCAGCGGTATCGCCGACCTTGACCTTCTTGGCCTGCTCACTCGTGACGTCAATTTTGACGGTAAAGCCCCGGTCGGTCACGTTGATGGTCGCAAGCGGCTGCTCCTCGCCGCCGATAGACTTGCCCGCAGAGGCGCTGATGGACGCGATGGTGCCGGACACGCTGGATTTGACCTCCAGCTCGTCGGCATTCTCGCGGAGCTTATCGACCTCCTCCTGCTTGCGTTCAATGGCCTTCTTGGACGCCTCCATGTCGATGGAGGACGAATCGCCGAGATTCTGTTTGAAAACAAGGTCTTCAAGGGTTTTTTTCGTAGATTTGACTGTTTCAGCTGCGGAAGACGCGCTGGTGAGTTTGTCCACTGCCGTCTGTTGATCGGTGATCTGCGTGTCAAGCGCCTCGCTCTGGTTTTCCAGAGATTCGATGGAGCGCTCATAATTGGAAACAATAGTTTCTGATGTACTTTTCGCCTTCTCCGCTTTTTTTATTTCATCATTGATCACAGCGACTTGCAGTTCATTCTGCATAGTGTACAATCCGCCTCTACGAGTTCCATTCCCATTTAATGCTCCGTAGTAGCATTCCATTAATGCAACATATGCTGAGTAATAGTCACTGTCGCTTGTTTTACTTGACCCAATTCTCGCAAGAAGCGCAGGCGTAGGTGAGCCGGGGACATAGCCCTTGAAGCATTCATCAATTATTCTGTAGTCTTTATCGCATTTTTCTACTAAATCCAAAAAAATACTATCCCACTGTGTCAGCTCTGAAACATACCTGATCTTTTGATTATCAATTTCTTTTCGGATACCTTCTGCATTAGATACCTCTGAATATACATCTGTTAACGTTTGCAGCAATTTTTCTTTTTCCGCTTGCTGTGTCTTTATAATTGCATCCTGCTCTGTTACGACCGCCTGTGCATCTGTATAATCTTTTTCGCCTTTGATCTTCGTAAGCTGATTGTCAAGCGTGGTCTTCGCCGTCTGAAGTTCCTTCAGCTTCGCTTCGGCCGCCGCTTTCTGCGTGGCGAGCTGCGAAGCGTCCATGGTGCTGTACTGACGGTAAATCGCAAGCGCTTCATTATAATCATCGCGTGCATTCTGTACATCGCGGTTTTCCTGCGCCGCCGTGTTTCCGGCTTCGATCAGGCTCTTGTCGTAATTCTGCTGGAGCGTTTCCAGATCAGTCTCGGCCTGCTTCAGTTCATCCGAATCCTCCGCTTCCAGCACGAAGAGGGTATCGCCGACGTTGATCTCCTGGCCGGTCTTGACCAGCACGCTGGAAACCTTGCGGGTCTGCTTGATCGTGACGTTATAGACCTCGCTGGCCTCGACGGTACCCTGGCCGCGGATGCGGGCATTGATCGCGCCGGAGGACACCTGCTGCGTGGCGACCTCTGGCAGCGAGGCGTTCATGATCGTTTTTGAGAAAAAGGTCAGCACCAGCAGCACGGCCAGCAGGATGATGGCCGCGGTTTTGACCCATTCGCGTTTTCTTACACCGTTTTCCATATCTCGTTTTCCCTTATCCTTTCACAGAGCCAGAATGTGCGATACCCTCCACCAGATATGCCTCGCCGTGCAAAAACAGCAGCAGACCGGGGATCATGTAAATGACAGCGGCGGCGAAGGCAATGCCGATCTCGCCCGCGTTGATGCTGGACAGGAACATCGAAAGCGGCTGCTTTTCAACGTCGTTGAGCAGGATCAGAGGCTGCTCAACCATGTTCCAGTTGTCGATGAACACAAGGATCGCAATAGAATAGAGGGCGCTCCGGCACTGCGGCAGGCAGATGTTCCAGAAGATGTGCCACTCGTTCGCGCCATCGATCTTGGCCGATTCAATGACGGCCATGGGGATGCGGCGCATGAATTTGGTGAGCAGAAACACCGAGAACGGCGCGAACGCGCCGGGCAGGAAGATCGCCCACCGGGTATTGAGCAGGTGCAGCCAGTCACTGACCAGATAGTTCGGCACCAGCGTGACCTGATACGGCATGAGCATCAGGATCACATAGAAGAAAAACAGACTGTCGCGCACCTTGCCGCGCCAGCGCGTGAAGCCATAGGCCGCAATGGACGCGACCATCAGCTGTGCAAAGACGATCGGCGCGGTTAAAATCACCGAGTTCCAGAATTTCAGCAGATAATCCGGGCTTTTGAGCAGGACCGTGAAATACTGCGTGAAGCTGACCTTGTCGGGGATAAACTTGAGATTGATGGTCTTGGAGATATAACTCTTGCCGTCGTTGGCGTTCTCGAAGACCTGACCGTAGCTGGCCGTGATCTCGCTCTGGGTCATGAACGAATTTGTAATCGTCAGAACCGTCGGCAGGAGAAACAGCAGCGCGAACACCGCGCAGAGCACAAAGCATGTCGCGCGGGAAAAATACCGCTTTTTCTTTCTCATCCCTCCACGTCCTTTCCGAAGATGTTCTCCACAAAGAACAGCAGCGCAATGAGAATGACAATGACGATCGCCAGCAGCACCGCCGCGGCGGAAAGCCGCTGATAGTCGGCGGAGTTGAACATGTTGTTCATGAAATGCTGCATCATGTAAAGCCCGTCATAGGGATAATTGCCGGTCAGAAGATAAATTTCCCGGAAGACTTTGAACGAGTTGATGATGGACAGGATCGTCACGAACAGCACCGTCGGCGACAGATAGCGGAGTTTGATATGGAAGAACTGATACGCCGCCGACGCCCCCTCGACCTCCGCAACCTCGAGAAGTTCGCGCGGGATATTGCTGAGCGCGGCCATGAACAGGATCATGTTGTATCCGAGGTTTTTCCACAAAAACAGCACAACGATGACGACCATGCAGTAATCTGATTTCAGCCAGTCGATCTTGTCCGCGCCGAACACGGCCAGAAATTCATTGACGACGCCGTTATAGTGGAACAGCACCTGCCAGATCAGAATGATGGACGCGATGGGCACCATCATGGGGCTGAGGAAGAACGTGCGGAACTCGCTCTTGAGCGGAATGCGCGCCTCGAGCATCAGCGCCAGTCCCAAAGACAGCACGACCGCCAGCGGCACGGAAAGGCCGGTGAACGTGAACGTATTCCTGACCGCGATCTTGAACGCGCCGTTCTGCCAGACGTTGATGTAGTTTTTCAGGCCCGCAAAGCTGTGGTCGGTCAGGCCCACGGTGAAGGAATAATAGACGACGATCAGAAACGGGATGATATAAAACGCCAGCATGCCGAGAAAGCTCGGCCCGGAGAAGCACATGGACGCGAGAAAATCGCGCACCCTGTTGTTCATCCGCGTCCAAAGCCCTTTCCCGGACGGCTTTGTTTCATATTTCCCGCGTGACCGGAGAGAAAGCTTCTGCACGTTTTCGTGTCTCCTTTGCGTTGGAAAATGCTCATAACTCCCGACCGAATCTCAATCGGAATTTATCGGCATTTTCATTTCTGGGTGGGAAATCCGCATGTACTTACGCACTTGTTTGTAGAGGCCGATGCCCACATCGGCCCGCGCAGAATGCACTGTTTTTAACGGAAACCTTCGGCTAATTCGCAGCTTCCCAATGGGCCGATGTGGGCATCGGCCCCTACAAAAGCTGTTTCGCAGTTGCTTCCCCCTTGCCGCGTAAGGCGCGGCAAGGGGGAACTTTTATTGTTGTTTTACCGCTGCTCCTGCACATACAGGTTCACGCGGCTCTGGATCATGCTGGCAGTGGTCTGAACATCCTTGTCTCCGGCAAAGTAGGCGGCGACCTCATCGGTGATGATGTCGAGGATCTCCTGATCGTAGTCATAGACGCTGCGCGTGTTGTTGATCACGCCCAGGATCTGGTCAATGTCCTCCTGCGTCAGCGCATAGACATCCTTATAGACCGTTTCGCCGTTTTCCATGGTCTCATAGCTGCCCCGGATGGCCTTGTCGGGCTCGCCGTCGCCGTCCCAGTCGACCTGTTCGCCGTTTTCGTCCAGCTGGTACTGCTCGGTCATGATGTCGGTCATTTCTGCGTCAAACGCGGCCTGACTGATGGGGAAGCCGTAATAGTAATTGTTCTCGTCTATCGTGTTCATCTTTTTGATGATCGAGCAGACGAAGTCCCACGCGGCGTCGGGGTATTTCGTGACGGAGGAAATGGCCATCGGCATCTGAAGCTCGAACGAGCTGCCGGAGCCGTCCTCGGTCGGATAGCCGGTAAAGGTGATCTTGTCGCGGATCGCGTAGACGTTCCAGATATAGGAGTCAAAGCTGTACATCCCGGTCGTCGACATGAGCTGCTTGCCGTTCGTGATGCGGGTCGCGTCAGATTCCCACATCGCGTCGTCAACGGCAATATCGGCGGAGGAAGCATAGGCAATCGCGCCGTCACCGTCACTGGTTTCTGCCGGGAAGGAATTGCAGAAGGCCAGCAGCTGCTGGAACGCCTCGGAGTCAAACTCGCACTTGCCCGTCGTCCAGTCGACGAAAGCAGACAGGTTGCGGGACAGGCAGTTCGACAGAGCCGTGTTCTTCGTCCAGCCGTCAGAGAAGACCGTTGCGCCCTCCTGCAGCTGCGTCATGGCGTCCTGCACGGCGGCAACGTTCCACGTGTCGTACTGGCTTGCGATGGAGCTCAGCGCGTAGGCCGTCTGCACGGAGAAGCTGGTGGGCAGCTCATAGAGCTTGCCGTCCTTTTCCAGCGCACTCATGACCTGTGGGACAAAATAGTCGCGGCTCAGGCCGTTTCCGCCGTCCATGAAGGTATTGAGGTCGGCGATGACGCCCTTGGCGGCATACTTATCGATTGGCAGATTGCTGGTCAGGAAGATATCCGGCACGCTGCCGCTGATGATCTCGGTGGTGAGCTTGGTGACGCCGGCGTTGTAATCGTCGTCGGTCGCGTACTCGCTGTAGTCGACGACATTGATGCGGTACTCGTCGTTCGTCTTGTTGTATTCGACGATCATGCTGCGCAGGTTCCAGTCGAGATACATGCACGCGAGCGTCAGAACCTTCTTTTCCTTGATCTCAGACGCGTCCACACGGTGCAGGACGATCAGCTGATACGTCGTGGGGTCGGTGCTCCAGTCCTGCATGAGGGCGGCCACGCGGCTGTCGGAGAGCATGGCATAGCCCGACATATTGTTGGTGTCAACGTCGCAGGCCAGCCAGTCGACGAGCTTCTCCTTCGTGTCCGTTTTGGCGGCATAGCCATAGATGTTATTATTGTAGGTGTAGTAGAAGTCATAGGCATCGTCGCCCGGGAGGATGCTCCACACGTTGGACGGCAGCTTGACCTTCTCGCCCCAATCCTTCGTTTCCAGATCGATGGGGACGAAGTACTGGCCGTTTTCATCGGCAGCATTCACGTCGTCCGTGTAGTTGTACCACATAACGCCAACCTGCTGTGCGTTCAGCCGGTTCAGACTACCGTTATACTGGCTGCCGTCAAGCTTGAACTGCACGTTGCCCTCTGCATCGAGGACGTAAATATTATTATAGTCGCTGACGTAGAGATTGCCGGCGGCATCGACGGCGAAGGAGCTGAGGTTGCCGCTCATGCCGTCCTCGTTGTCCTCGTTGTTCGTGTCGGAAAGGTCGAGGCTGGCGATCGTGCTGCCGTCGGCAGCGATGTGCATCAGATACGAGCCGTTGATGTCCGTGGAGGGGTAGTTCCACTTGCTGTCCGTGTTGGGGTCAAAATCGTCGGGCAGCTCATACTGCGTCGCATAGACGTTTACAAGCATCCAGAGCGTGCCGTCGTCAGAGCCGATCATGTTGTAGCAGTTGACGCCGCCCTCCGCTCCCTCCGGAACCTCCGGCAGCTGCAGGTTGGAAAGCTCTGTGCATATGCCGGTATCCGGGTCAATGGTCAGAACGCCCAAGCGGGAGTCGTAATACGACCAGGTTTCGCCCGTGTCGGGGTCAGTGTTGGTGATTTCTTCCCCCTGCATGCTGGCCGTCAGATAGAGCGTGGTGCCGGCGGCGCAGATCTGGTTGACGTACTGCACGCCGTCCGGAACGGCAAGGTCGAAATAATCGGCCTTATAGGCGTATTTTGCCGTTGTCTGGGAGGGCTTGGTCTGGTCGATCAGAGAATTGCCCGGATCGGTCTTGCCGGGGTCCTTTGTCCCGTCCTTCGAGCAGCCCGCAAACAGGCCCACGATCATCAGCGCCGCAAGCAGCAGCGCAAGCATCCGTTTTGTTTTCATGTAATACTCCTTTTCATTCATGCCCAATGTCCATAATCTATATCTTGTGCTGACGCACGGTACAGGCGGCCTATCTTGCCGTCTGTATCATACCAAAACAAAGACGCAAAAGAAAGCCCGGCGTTGCATTTTTCATATTTTTTTAAGAACTGGCTTCGCCGCCCGGCAAAGCCTCCTCTTGTCATGCCCCGCATGATAAGGGGAGGTGGCATTTGCGTCAG
>OWIX01000997.1_pt1 | contig 15975 bp, 8 predicted proteins | sample 1732851 | NCBI WGS metagenome assembly OWIX01 (sample SAMN05065761, study PRJEB22554) | human gut metagenome | biome: ENVO:2100002; feature: ENVO:00000062; material: ENVO:00002003 | host: Homo sapiens | place: USA
GAGATAGGCTCCGGTCTCGTGGGCTCGGAGATGTGTATAAGAGACAGGAATCGACTGGAACACTCGCATTAACTTTTATGATAGAAACATCAGAACTGGAAGACAATTCGCACCAACGGTTGCTTCCAAACTTGGTGTTTTGCTGCTGCAGACGTTCTAGCTCCGTCCCCTGATTCCGGCAAAAAACAATGATCTTCTGAGAGAATGTTTGGCCTGCTATTCTCCGCAAAAATGTGGCGTTTCCTGAGAGCATGACAAGCTCACCCGCACCCTTAAGCAGAATGGGGTTATTTGCATTCAGTAAAACGTTGAAAACGGCGTCTTCATCCGGCAAGCCATCATCGGTGCAGTAATCGCTCATACTGATAGTATGCACTCGCGTTGGAAGAGAACGTGTCAGCGCTTTCAAGTCTGCAGAGGAGTTCGCAGCAACTAGAAATGGATAAGCAGTGTTACTTAATAGATACTGCTTTAAGGCTTCTATTGCTTCAGGCCGTTCAACTCTCATTACAGCATTCCCTCGCTATCCATCATCTGTACGCCTACATCAAGCTTATCTTGAACAAGACGTTTTAAATAATCCTTGGCCTGCTGAGGTTGCATATCATCGATGCGATCAAGCAGCTGTTGGTTAGCTCCGGACAAGTAATTGTGGTCTGCCTTCTCTTTGATCGCAGACTTGGCAGCGCTTCCTGTCACCCACTCATAAGGGTCTGAAGGAACGCTGCTGCGGATCGCCTGCCGGGCCTCGTCTACCGTTACTAGCGTATGATACTGGCCGATCATCTCACGGACAAAGGCTGTATCAATCGCGGACTGATCTTTCAGCTTTTCAACAAAGGTTGGGTTCCCATCGAGATAAGCCAATGACGCAGTGATGTCCGCATCTGAGGGAGAAACTGCTTTCAACGTTGCAAATAGTCTCTTTGCCTGTTGATGTTCAGAAGCAGGAACCAGAGCAAGAATCGGCGTGCTGTAGTGTTCCGACCATTGATGTGCATTATCAAAGCCAGAGAGCGCATTCCACTTGATTCGAAGCTGGGTGGCACGCAGGGAAGCGCGTTCCTGGTCTGCGGCTTCATTCACTTCGCGGATAAAATCAGATTTGGATTTGGTAAACGACGTCTGATCAAGGCCAGCGTATATCCGTTTTCCAGTCTCCACGTCAAGGCCCTGAAGGCTGGCAGAAAAATACTCGGTAAATCTCGCCGGCCTATTGTTGAGGAAGTCCTCAATTTCCGCATGCTTTTCAGTCAGGATAGTGAGAAATTGCTGTTTCTTTTCAGCGGTTGCCAAACCGCCATCTGCGATAATATCACGCAGAAGTTGCACCCAAGCTCGCAGTTCCGGGGTTTTTTCTTGAATGACCAAAGACGGAATATGGGTGTATTTGGCGCATTCCTTCCATTTGGTGATGCATGAGGAATAATCATGTGTTGCGTCAAACGTCGAATATCCGGCGAACTTGTTGGATGCCGCGACAATCTGATACTGGACGATCAGCTTGCTGATTTCCTCTTCTCCGGTTTCCTGGTTCCACAGCCAAAGGGCTTCTCCAGACGACAACGCGCTGCGAACATCCTCAAGCGCATTGGGTGTGCCGATTTCCTCCGCTAAATGGAAAAGCTCTCCGCCTTGGAATTCTTCCAAGAAAATGTGTAGGCCTTCTGCGCCATTCTCCGTTGTCAGTAATTCAATAAGCTGGCCAGATGACGCCTGAACATCGAGCAGCATTTTACCAAAGCGCTTTGCTTGAGACGGTACATTCCCGCTACCACGGTCGTTGGCGATTTCCGCAATTCTTTCAAGATAAGTACCAAGGTTCCGCTGATCTACATAGGAGTAGCACCAGACAGGGTAGCCAAGTTCCTTCAGCTTTGTGCGCATTCTACTGGCCGCACGTTCCACGGATGAATTCTCTGCCACATCGAAGGCGTCGTGAACAAAATCAACGAAAGCCTTCTGCTCCCGGGACATGATTTCAATGTACTTCTCTTTGTAGTTCCGAATACCCTGATTGGGATTCTTGTATTTAAAACACTCACCGACATGCTCGCCGAGTTTATCGGGATTCTGAGTGTCACCGTCATCGCCACTTTCGCCAATACTATAGCGATATGGAGCCTGCGCATATTCTCTCAGCAGGAAACCTGTTATGAAAGCATAAAGGTTGCAGGGCATGAAGCCGCGTTCAGCCAGGAAATCGTAGATTTCACTGTGGGATATGCGAACATCGGTAGTGAACCGCGCATCGATCATTTCTGTCAGCTGCTGTTTCAGTACAGAAATGGGTAGTGTTCTCAATGATGGTTGTTTCCAATACTCCGGTGTTGTCCAAACCTGCTGAAGCATACCAGTTACATCACGCTGCTGGAAAATGCCACCTGTTTCTCGCTTGATTCCTTTTTTTGCGCCATCTGGGAATCTATCTTCATGAAAGAAATTTCCGCTCACAGCAGCATTATCGAAGGATAACGGATACCGGTCGAGCACAATTCTCGGCAGAATATCATCTCTGATCGTCCGAACCGCACCGGAAGCACGCTCAAAATGCTCACTGTAATAGACAAGAAGGTTCTCTGTTTCAACAGCATCCTTCCAAGCAGTCAGTACCGCTGTCAAGTTTCTCTTATAGTTGTTTGCAAGCTCTTCATCCTTGGGCCGCCAATACTCTTCGTTGCCTGCGTATTTAGCCCATTCAGCGAATCGAGCAGCGCCCATGGGGACACCGCTGGCATCGATAATCACTATCCTTCGCTTGTTTTCTTCGCACCTGGCGTCGGCAATCAGCGCCAACATCCTTGTCTGTTCTGCCTCGTCCCTTACAAAGCAAACGACGCCATAAATGTGGAAGTCAAGGTTTGGCGAAGCGACTTGATCTGCAAGCCGATTCGTGACACGTGTAAAATCATCGATGGTAACAGGGGTGAACTGGAAGCGCATGGCTTCAGCATCGTTCAGTTTCAACGCGTCGGAAAGTTTCGCGTCGCTCACCAGTTTCCCTGTTCTTGTTTCATTTTTGATGCGAGCTATGATTTCGTCGATTTTGGGTTGGTCACCTTGCACGGTTGCTGTTGCGTATTCCACCAGATGGTTTTCTGCCTCAGAGGCGAAGAGAATCTTTAATTGCGTCACCAACTGATTTTTCAGGATCAGCACTGGGCTGGTAGTAAAACTGTCATCGCCTTCAAAGGCAAGCCTTACATTCGCCTCTGTGGGGCGGAGCAGCGGGATTGCGTTATTGATACGGCGGCTGATGGCTTGCATCATCAACACGACCTTTAGCACGCGCCGTTGTTCCACATTGAGTCGACTTTCATTCTGCGGATAGGTATCCAGCACACCGGAAATCAAAATATCCAGGTTGCTTCTGCCCGCGCCGGTACCATGTTCATCACGGCCCTTCTCATAGAAGAAGTCCCAGAGGTAATCCATCGTCAGGATGTCAGGATTCTCTGGCGTGTGCGTATTAATGAACCACTGGAAGGCGTGGAGGTCTTCCGTCTCGTCACTCTTGATGAAGTTGAACATGCTTCGCTGGTTGGAAGCAAACCGCTCTGATATATATTTCAGCATCAGAGCTGCCATCGGGTGAATGGGTGTCATCCTGCGTAGGACATCATCTTCAACGCCCACCAGGCGGGAGACGGCCATGCGGGATTCCGAAGAACGTCCTGCGATGTCATCAAGATACAGTTCCCAGGTGTCATGCGCAGCGACATTGGGCTTCATGGCATGACCAATCAGATCAAAGGCCACATTATCTGGCATTTCGATGGATACGACCTCAAAACGGTCCTTGACGATATTGCTCAGCTGGGTATTTTCGCCGTTTCGGTCAAGAGCGCCAATCTCGTGAGTAACGATGATCATTTCAAAGGGTTTAATGGCGCACAATTCCACCAGAGATTGAAGCTGGTCAAGAGTATTGAGGTTCTGTTTGAAATAGCTGGAGAATTCGTCCCACAGCAAAACCAGCGCCGTCAGACCGTTGGTGTCGATAACGTCCGTCAGCCATTCCTTCAGGTCGGCCATCGTAAGCTCATAAACACCGATCTGCTCATTCTCTGACAGATCCAGAATGTCGTTAATCAGTTGATCCACATTGGCGGAAGAACGAAGTTGAGCCAGGATATCCGCCGGGTTCTTACCGGAAAAACTGCCCCTGCTGCGGTACTGGGGTTTATTCAGCATGATCTGAAAAATCTGCTGTTTGTCTTCATCCTCCAGCCATTCGGCTATCTTGCCACGAATGGTGCGAGTGCCAAGGTTGTCATAGCCAGCTTTCTTAAGCGCGTCGGACACGCTTTCATAGATGGCCATGATCAGCTTCCGAGTGTTGCTGATATCTCCAGAGCTGTATCGGAAGGCAGTTACAATCTTACCCCGCTTGTGGGAGAGCAGCTTTTCCCGCAGGTCCGGCTTGGCTCTTAGCGCGGGAAATTCATTAAAATAAGCGTTGAACTTCTCTTCCGGACAGCGCAGCAATTCTTCGACGGTCCAGATGACACGAGATTTACCCGTACCAAAGGCACCCTGCACCCAGATGCAGTGTTTCTTTCCGCGAGCCTCGCGGGCAAGCATACGCTCCGTTTTCTCAAGCAGCTCAATGAACGTTGGGTGGGGCCAGGTTTTCATCCAGCCGTCAATATCTCCCTTGATGGAGTCCGGATTGATTTCCGGATAATAACCTTCATCTACGGTAAAGAACTCGCTGTAATTGCTCTGCAGTTCAGGCATGGTTCAGCTCTCCCTTATTTTGGATTTGAAAAGGTATCACGAAAACAATCTCAGCACATCGTCTGATGTTTTGTCTTCGCGCAGGCTGATCTTGTCAAGGCCATGAGTAAATGTCACATTGATAAAAGCCGGATACTTGGCAGAAAGCCCGTTCAACATAGTGATCATTTCATCTTCGGCAAACCCAAACAGCTTAACCGGGCTGATCCCAGCGGAGTCGATGCTGGTATTCATCAGCCGGGACAGGCTAAACTCATAATAGTCCTGGCAGGCTTCTGCGTAGCGATAGAGGGCATAGAGGAGAACGCGATCATCTTGGAGGGTGCATTTGGTGCGAGTTAGGGTTTGGACAGTTGCACCTTTTACATTTACAGTTCCAAAATGCAGCTTTTCACCAAGTGGTGTTTCGACCAGTCTCTTAAATGCGCCAACCACAAAGCCTGCATCGCTATGAGATAGGCCAGCGTTTTCCAAAAGATTCATTGCTGTCTTTCGGTCAATAGGTGAATCAATCTGCATATTGTCGATGTACCAACGAATCTGCGCATTGTTGTATGAGAGATTTGTGTAGAGTACACCCCATGCAGTACTTGTGTTCCATCCCAGTTGCTGAACCAAATCAAAAATCGTTGTTGGATGATATGTTCTCTTAGCAACAAGTCCACAGTCAGGCAAAAATACTTTGAAATACTTTACTTGATTTGGACCGAGAGAATTGTTTGACCAAAAATCGTTTCCTTTAGCGAAGAATTCTTCGATCCATTCTGGTTTTGGAGCATGTCCTGCAAAACTGCAAATGTTACTCACCTTTTTGTTGCCTCCAGTTATTGGTATTCTCAAGGTGTTATACATCAAACAGCCGTAGTCAATCTCGTGGCATTTTCTGTAATGACGGCATCCCGTGATTTTTAATCCATTCTCGAAACTTATACAGCTAAAAGGACAATTGCATTGACAAACTTTACAACCAATACAATAGGCTGCTTTATGAAAAACGTTTTTGAAGAACTTGCTTTCGGTAGTAGCGTTAATCGCTGCTGGAACATATACATAATAATCCGTCTCATTACCTTGGACTGAATAAGGGAAATTAATGTCTCCAAGGGTTTTTATCCATTCACGCCAATCACTTGAGGGGTTGGTTACATGAATGATAAGTTTATCACCTACGATCTCATCAGAATATTTTGCTATGTTTCCAGCAATGTCACGTCCACTTCGTCTGCTTGCCCATCCACCATTAGCTATGTAACTGTCAACATTTGAATCTGTTGATGTATCACGTATTGCTGAAATGAGTTCATCTATCTTCTCTGTATAAACTTGGTGTCTAAGATAATCACACCGATCTCCTCCCATTGGGCAAAATAGGCATCCGACCCTTGTACTTCCAAACTTATAAGCATTATTGATCAGAATACCTCGCGAAAACAGGTACATCCATACTTCTGATGATGTCCAATCAAGAATGGGGTAAAAGGCATACTGGCCTTTCTGCTTTGTACCATAATTTTCTGCTTCATATTCAGACCGTCTCAAGCTTTCTGCAGCTCTGACTCCAACAAGATCAGCACCAACATAATCTGGTTTTCCTAATATTTCTCTTATTTTCAGCGTTTGTGGAGTTGATTTATGAACTGTACAGCACCACCTTAGTGTTCTTGATGGTGGCCCAAAGAGCCTCCAGCTATCATTAGGATCAAGGTGCGAAGAAGCTCTATAAAACGCAATCCCTTCATCCTTGCACTGCTGTTCCACAATATCTACTAGTTTGTAGGTATCCGGGAACTCCATTTTTGTATCCCCGAAGACCACCATAAATGCGTTGTGAGGCAGCGCTTTCTTGACCAGTTCCAGCAGCACCATGCTATCCTTGCCGCCGGAAAAGGCCACATGAAAGCAATCCAGCCTTTTCTGATAGCGCTTCCAGTAGTCATAAATCTTTTTGACCGTTACCTGTTCGATGATGGCCATCATATCGGCGTTTTTTGCCACCATGGAGTCAACATCTACCGGTTGCAGTTCATACCCCCGGGGCACAGCGGGAACCTTTTCGCCGCTTTCATTGCTGGCAACCAGGTAGTCCATCACCGGCGCTTCGCAGAGGGAACCGCCCTTTGTCCGGGCTATCAGCTCCCCACGGTAATAGTAGCTGGCCGCCTCCGCCCACAGATAAGGACGGTCATTCTGATCCTCAAAGGCGAACCACTCGTCCATGTGCAACATTCGCATTTCAGTGGCGTAGACAGGACGGGGTTCCTTAGAGGAGTTTGGCGTGGAGTCGTTGAGCAGCAAGCCGCCAGTCTCCGCGTCAAATTCATATCCGAACACTGGATTCACCTCGCTGTTCATTCAGAATTCTGGCTCTTTCGAGCGTCTTGCGTACCGTTTCACTACGGCGTAGTATGTATTTCCGTTCCGTCAGATAACGGCCAACAGCGTCTTCCGTCAGCGCAATACCATCCTGAATAACGGCGTGCGCCAAACGGTCTTCATAGTTTTCAAAGCTCATGTCTGCGGAGCAGATGCCACCAACATAGCTCATTTGCGCGGGGCCGCCATCAATCGTGAAGCGTTTGCTAAAGCGGCGCAGGAAGCTTTCCACCAGATACAGATTCCAAGCGTATCCCGGAACCTCCGGGAATGAGGTAAAGCTGGTGATGGCACTGATGGGGATAACCCGATTCCCTGCAAAGAGAGCGATTGCGCGATCTACCGCCCCCACATCAAACTGGATGGAGGCGTCACTAACATAATGGTCATGATCGATGCGAACCATAGTGTTGCTTGCGGCCACAATTCCCAGAACCGCATGATGCCCTGTCAATTCGCGCTCATAATCCTCGACCTCAGCCAGTGTCACTTGATCTAGCCCATTAAGCCAGGATTTGATTAATTCATAGGTGTTTAACTGAATCCCTGGCAGTTTGACAATTAGTCCATTGCGCGTGAACTCATTTGACATGTACCGGTTGTAAATCGCGTCCCTAACGGCACTGGAGGACACCTGCGGATTCATCCCACAGCTATCTTCAATGGACAGCTGTGCCAGGGAGAAGTAACCTTTTTCCCGGATCAGCGGAAGAATTCGATTGACAATTTCTGAAATCTCTGCCTGATCAAGTTCGATCAAGTCCACCTGAGCGTAAGTTTCCGGAGATGACCAGACAAAGCGATCCGAACGGGAAAGCGCCCATTTGATCACATCCAGCGTGAGATATGGACAACGGCTCTTCAGCTGCTGATAGGTCAGGACGACATCTTCCCCGAAGGCGCGTGTGATTTCTTCGATTTCAGTTGCATCCCGATCTGCAAGCATCCATTCCGCCTTATAGATATAAGCAGGTGCGACACTACTGAGAACTGTGCGCATCAGTGGGCTTTCATAGATGTGGCAGGTCTCGAACAGTTCACCGTGAAGTGCGAGCAATTCACTGTAGTAGATCACCCGGTGCCCGTTTTCAACAATGCCCGTAATCAAGTCGTGAAGGCTCTGCTTCTGGTCTTCCGACAGGAAATAGATCTTCTCGCCGTTTTGTAACCCGATGCTTTTCAGCAGCGAAGTAACATCCACCCCGGCTGGAATTTCTTCGCCGATTTGTGACTGGTAGATGCGCTTTAGCTTATTGATATCGATAATGGAGGCGGGACGAATGCCATGCGGGAAGGACTCTGACACAAAGGACAGAATATGATCCCGGACTTGCCCCGTCATGGAATCATCTTCTTCGATCGTATCTGTCTTACTTCCACTATCTTGTGCAGACGAATTTGCCAGCAGATACCGTTGCTTCCCATCTTCGCCTACAAGAAAGCGGAAGGTTTTCTCCCATGAAAGTCGCAGGTCCGAAACGCCTTCACAGTTCAGTTTGATTGTGTTCAAAACGATGGGCAACGGCTTCTCAGTGTTGAACTGGTATAGTCCACGGCGCTGGATTTGCTCCAGAATAGCAGGTGTGCTCATGGGTTCGGTTGCGTCGCGCAACACGGCGATCACTGCGTCTTTAATCGTCATGCGAGAAGGTATCATAGCGATCTGTTCAGGCCAGTCCTCTTTCAAATAGAACTTGGGCCTTCCATTATCGACGCTGATCATACGGAAAGGCTTCTCTCCCGAACGATCTGGAGGTTCAATCCCCACACAGTGTTGACGAATGGTCGACGTTACGACACTCAGGGGATTATCGGTATTGAACTGATACAGCTCAGAACGCCGAATTTGCTCCAGAATTTCAGATGCGCTCATTGGAGATGACGCGCCTTGTAGAACTGTCACAACAGCATCTTTGATCGTGTTGGAGGACTTTGCTGGTTTCCGTATGTCCGTTGTACCAGCAGAGGGCATGCCTGTCTTGAGATAGGAAACGTACTGCGCCATGGCCGCGCCGAACTGGTGATGCCGATCCTGATTCAACTTTACAAAATCCGGACGCAACATCAATACGACAATGGCAGCCTGTACTTCATCGGCATTACTACCGATCAAACGAGCATTGAGGTTATGCTGCTGAATGTAACTCTCTACAGAACGGATGGCAGATGCATAGCCATTAGCGGTGCGATCTGCAAGGTTCTGCTTTTCCTGCAGGAACTGCTTAAAGGAATCCAGGGAGTCCTCATCAACATCGATAGCAATCTGCTCCTGCGATTCCGGCTGATCTTTTGTCCACCAAACAGCTTTGTCTGGATAGGTCTTGCAACCGTCTGCCTTGAAAGATAGGGTATATCCATGCACCTTGCAGTCTCTCGCAAAAGCGTCAAGTTCATGTCCGCCCACAATCCACAGGCAGCCGTCCCTGGAGCGCTTGTCCTGATAAGTAATGCCGTTGGCCTTCAGCTGCTCGATAATCCATTCATCAGAATGGTCTTCTTTAGCGGAAATATCGTTTCCGCCATTTCCTGTGGCATGATATGAAATTCGCAGCTTGTCACCAATGCCAAAGAGCTTGTGCAGTCCGCGAATCTTCCGGACAATAGTCGTTGCGTCGATATTTGATTCCAGATAATACCCCGGCGCGAATTGACGTGCAACACGCATGCCTGTCTTGTGCTGCTCATCGGCAAATGCCAGTGCGTTGTAACCGGGAATATCTCCATTCATGATGCCCATAAAGGCGTCGTGATGATCTTCAAAAAGAGCACCACAAAGGTCAGCGTACAGCTTTCCCCACTTACTAACGCGTTTGGTCACTCCGTTATATTGGTAAGCTTCGGGTTGCGTGAAGGCATAGGATATCTCTTGCGAGAAATCCATGAGCCTAAGTCCATCACGGTGCCAGTTGTAATTCGAGTCTACTGAAAGCTGATCGCCGTTGCCGATTTCCTTATGAGTCTTTGGCTGAGACGGCTGATATCCTACCACTGTGCGGTAGGATATCTGAAGCGCATCTCCAACATTGAAAAGCCGGTGCAGTCCGCACAGCTTGCGGACGATAGAGGTAGCGTCCAGATTGGACTCCAGATAATAACCTGGTGCAAAGGGCTTCGGCGTGCGCATGCGGCGATAGTTCTGCTCGTCAGCAAAGATCAGAGCATTGTATCCTAGAATATCGCCGTTCATGCTGCCCATGAAAGCATCGTGGTAGTCAGCGAACAAAAGACCGCAAACTTCCACATACAGGCGGTTCCAGGACTTCACATCATAACGGTTGCCTTTATAGATGTAATAGTTGGGCTTTGTGAATAGGTATGAGTTGTCAACGGAGAAATCCACCCACAGCTCATCGGAAGAAACCGCTGCATTATCCGAGACAGCTTCCTCGACAGGGTCAGTTTCGGAGATTTCTTCATTCAAATCAGCAGGTTCGTCTGCATCCTGCATAACCTCGCCAACTTCCAGCGCAGGAGGCACATCAACGGCCTCAGCAGTGAGTTGTGGGGGCTCTTCCTTGGTGACAGATGGTGTGCTCCCAAGCTGTGTGGCAGGCTGCGCTTTCGTTTCGCGGTAGCTCTTGACAAAGTTATAGTAGAGCTGCGTCACGTTGCGGATTGTCTGTGCGTCCTTACCGTATCGGAAACGGAGCAGTTTGCCTTCTGCGACCTTTTGCTGGATTCTGCGGACTTCCTGGACATCTGTTATACCCAGAAGTGGCTGCTTCAAGTGGCAATAGTCTGCAGCTTTCTGCAGGTAGTCCGACAGTATTCTCGTTGGCAGGCCAATTTTCCCTTGCGCATATGCAAAGAAGGCGTCCTGAACAGACGTGGACGGGGTCCCTGTCATCAGAATCGCCTCCTTCAAAATCGATTGGTATTTGGACGGATCGGCCTGATATTGCTCATACATTTGACGGATCATTCCAGATGCGCCAGACAGACCCTTGACTCCACCCGTAAAAAGGTATTGAACATTGGCCAACTGCATTTTGATGCCATTGACATTGCGATAAGTTTCGTCAATATCTACCCCCGCTCGCTGCGCCATTTCGCGCAAGGTAACAGAAAGCTGCGCAGCTGTCTGTTGTAAATCAGCGCCTTTCGCAGCCCTTAAGTATGCATCAAACAGCAAGGCGACTTCGTGTTGACTCCATGGAATACGAGCTGGCACGATCAATCACCTCAAATAGCCCCAAAATAACCCGTCTACGATGCAAATGGGCACACTTCACCCAAATTACACGTACACCTTTAATACTACCACAAAAGCGATGAAACTGCAACCGCCAAACCAAAGCATGTGCAAAATAATGCCGAAGTTTATTGCGCCAATTTCCAAGAAGGTTATAATCATACATGAAGAATAGTGTAAACTGTTCACGCCCGTGTTCCTTTGTGTTAGAAAGGGGAGCTATTGTTGGATAGTCAGAGCCGTTTGTTGCAGATTTTGGAATATCTGTATGACCACACGGATGCAGATCATGACATCTCTTCAAAAGACATTATACAGATACTGGAAAGCAGAGACAGCGAGGCTCCAGATCGCCGAACAATTGAAAGCGATGTGGATGCGCTGATTTCTTCTGGACATGATATTCAAAAAACTCACCGTCAAGGTGTACCGACTCGCTACAAGGTCATCGAGCGAGACTTTGATACGGTAGAACTTAAAATCTTGATTGATGCGGTTGCTGCTTCCCGTTTTATCAATTTGGAACGGAGCAAACACATCATTGAGCGTTTGGCGTCTTTGACAAGCTTATACTCTCGTGACGGTCTGTTATACGATGCGGATAGCCTTTTATCCATCAAAAAAGCAGTAGGCAGAAACATGTATGTTGCAGATGATCTGTACCGCGCTATCGTGGCCAGACAAAAAATACAATACCAGATGATTGACTATTCCGTCCCCGAGAAAGAACCTGTTCTGCACAGAAACGGACATATCTACACCGTCTCACCTTACGCTCTCATTTGGAGCAATGACCGTTATTATCTCGTTGCTCATGAAGAAGAATGTGATACCATCCTAACTCCACGGGTTGACCACATTCAGGGGGTTACTGTGCTGGAAACCCCTATTATACCTGCTCCTGTTGATTTTGATATCGGTTATTATTACAGCCTTACCTACAAAATGTATTCTGGCCCAGAACACGAAATCACGCTTATCTGTGATAACAGTCTCATCGGGAAAGTGATAGACCGCTTTGGGAGAGATTTTGAGTGTATTCCTGTGTCTGATCAGGAGTTTAAGGCTATCGTCAGAGCTTCCATTGGCCCGACCTTCTATGGATGGCTTTTCCAATATGCTGGAAAGATGACGCTTGCCGGTCCCCAGGAAGCAGTGGATGATTATAACAAGCATAGAAAGAAAGCATTAAAAGGACCTAAGGAAAACCGAAGCAAGTAACCGAATCCGAATCGCAGCTATTTGCCATCGAGAAACATACCCACCAGGATTCAGATATCAAAAGCAACAGAGCGCGGCGTGAACCACACTCTGTTGCTTTTTGCTTTACGTCCCAATCGTCTTCGACAGCACCTTCAGCATGTTCACCACATTGGGATCACCGAGAAGTTTGGCAAGCTGGTCCGCATCCAAACCGTCAGATTCTCCCACCTTCATCGTGGGCTTCTTCTTTGCGCTGGCCCCGTTCTCCGGCTCCGAACCATGCCCTTCATAGAAGGCCTTCTCGATCAGCTCCGCATTCGTCTTCCGGTTTTCGTCCAGAATATGGGAGTACTGATCCGTTACCATCTGCGCCTGCGCATGACCGGAGTCACCCTGCACCGCCTTGATGTCACCGCCGCTCAGCTTCAGCTTGTAGGTGATGCTGGTATGGCGGACACTGTGGAAGACGGCGGGCGGGAGATCATATTCCTCGATCAGGTTCTTCATGGCCTTGCGAATGATGGACGACTCGGTGGGCATACCCATGGGCGTTGCAACGACCAGATTGAAGTTCATATAGTCGCTGCCCAGCGCCGCAATGTTAGCATCCTGCTCCATCTTCCAGGCGACCAGCATTTCCGCCACGCTCTTGGGGAGGAAAACCTTGCGGGTGCTCGTCAGGGTCTTCGGCTTCTTCAGCACCAGCACCGTAGTGTTCCGAAGCCCCTGCTCCGGGAAGGTGACGATGATATCCTTACCATTCAGGGTATTCACCGTGTCCTTCTTGACCCGCTGGAGCTCCTTGTTGACAAAGATCGACGCCTTGCCCTCCCGGATGCTCTCCTCAGAGATGTCCACACAGTCCCAGGTCAGCGCCAGAAGCTCACCGACACGCAGGGAACAGGCAAAGGCGAGGTTCAGAGCAAGCTTCAGCCGGGGATCCTCACAGCACGCAATGACGTGGAACAGCGTCTGCGCATCCCAGATTTCGCGTTCCTTCGCCTCGTGCTTGGGTACCGTGGCATACTGGGCAGGATTCTTTTCGATCAGGTCCCACTTCACAGCCTGCGTCAGCGCACTGCGCAGCAGGTTGTGCACCTTATGGACCGTCGCTGCGGTCACATAGGATTCGTCCTTGCTGTTCTTCCTCTTGTTGGCCTGCTGTACCGCGGGCGTCTTCAACAGCACCTTGTAATACTGCTCCAGCGAGCGGGCCGTCAGTTCGTTGAGGCGAGACTTCCCGATGATCGGCTTGATGTAGTTCCGGATCAGCCCGGTGTTATTGGTATACATGGAGAGCGACCACTTCGTCTTGCCGTACAGCTCCACGTATTCATCCAACAGCTCCGACATGGTGCTGCAGTTGGGGATCGTGAAGCTGCCGGTCATCTTGTTATATTCGATCTTGGTCTTGCGCTTCTGCGCGTCAGCCATGGTCAGAAAGGTTTCCCACTTCTGATGCCTCTTTCCCTGTGCATCCACGTAGGAATACACCACGCAGAAGCGGTCTTTCCGGGTAATAATGCTTGCCATTAGACTTTTTCCTCCTCGTAATTCTCAACATCCGACCGGCGTACCATCCAGATCTTTCCGATCTTCTTTCCGTCAAGGGTTCCACATTCAATCAGCCGGTAAATCCGCTTTTCGCTCATTCCCAGGCATTCAGCGGTCTCATGGATGGAGATGAATGTTCTTTCTTCCGGCTGGATATCATCGATTTCGTTACCGCAGCATTCCTGCGTTTCCGGCTCCCTCGGCTGCACGGGCACAAGCTGGAACCAGTCCTGCCCGGCATACCAGGCATCAAAGCTTTCTCTGGTGATGCGCGGCTTCCCGGAAACCCGGATCAGCTCCAGATTTTCTTTTTCGTGATAATACAGATGCCACGCCTGTCTGCGGTCAAGCCCCAGCATTCGTCCCATCTCCGGCACCGTAATGGAAATCTCTTCCGCCGGTCTGTCCCGCTCTCTGTCTTCCGTTATCCGGTACCAGTTCTGCGCGGCATACCAGTGATCAAAAACCGCTTTGGGGACACGGAGCTTCCGCGCCACCATCATGGTTGGAAGCCCCTGACGCTGAATCATTTCACGGGCACTGGATACGTGTATCCCCAGCATGTCAGCAATGTCGAAGATGGAATAAAACTGCTCCCGCAGCGCTGTTCCGGGCTCCGGCCCGTCAACCTTGCGGTACCTGTCCTGCAGGGCATACCACTCTTCAAAGCTGTTTCTGACAACGCGAAGCTGACGATTAATCGTCACGGTTTCAAAGCAATGCTTGTGGAGCAGGTAATAGCTCTCTGTCTTTTTAAGCCCCAGCATCCTGCCCATGGCCTGCACCGTCATGGTGGTTCCGTCATTCGCAGCCATTGTTTCGCCTCCCTTCTGGCCTGCTAACAAAGAAGGTAGCACACCTTCCGCTAAAATTTTAGTCTGTCGCCAGCGTTAGAAGAGGCTGTCGTCATACCTGCTGCTGGTACATCCATGCAAGAAAGCTGTCCTTGGGGATGCGGTAGCCAATGCTGCCGATCCGCAGCGCAGGGAATGCCCGCTTGTGGATCAGGGCATAGATGGCCTTCCTGCCGACGCCGAGAATTTCCATCAGGTCGTCCACGGTGTAGCAGCTCCTGTTCGCGGGAACAGTCCGCTCGGCATTCACTGTGTTCTGAAGCTGGTTCATATTGGTCATTACCTTGATCTCCTTCACTCGTGCTATGAGAGAGTCCTCTCACTATTCAATGTGAAAATCGAGGCCGTTTGGTAACCCTTCCCCGAAATTTTCTTTCCGGATCATCCTTCCGGGCATACAAAAACGCCACCCGAAGGTGACGTTTAGGGTTGATCTGCGACAGGACTTCAGTGGCCCTTGTGCAATAGGCGGCAGAGTCCGCCACACGCAGTCGGGATCAGCGTTTCAGGAGATATGTGGCTGCTTCATCCGCGACATGGGTGATCCAGGCCAGCGGGAAGGCATGATAGGCATTGCTCGTGTCACGGACGGAATCGCCGCCGGCGGTGGCTCCCATGTGGCAGTTGATGGCGGCAGCTTCATCCGTCTTCAGCTTCATAAACTGCTGCACCAGGAAGACGGACTTGGAGCCATGCCCGCCGAAGCAGTATTTTTCCTCGATGGTATAGCAGGGCACTTCCTGCCATTGTCCATTGATCTTCTGATTCCACACATCCTTTTTGTAGAAATTGACCTTGCAGAGGTCGTGGAACAGGGTGGAGACGGCAACGCTTTCCTCGGACAGCTCCAGCCCATAGCCCGCAATGCCTTTCAGTGCCATCTTGTACACATCCAGGGAATGCTCGCACAGGCCGCCGTCATAGGCACCGTGAAAGCGGGTGCTGGCCGGGGCGGTGAAGAAGTCCGACTTTGTCAGCCAGGCCAGAAGATCCTCCAGTCCTTCCCCAATGTCATTTAGTTAAAAGTGAACAGTGAAAGTCAGCACACAGAATCAGTAA
>OWIX01001038.1_pt1 | contig 15520 bp, 12 predicted proteins | sample 1732851 | NCBI WGS metagenome assembly OWIX01 (sample SAMN05065761, study PRJEB22554) | human gut metagenome | biome: ENVO:2100002; feature: ENVO:00000062; material: ENVO:00002003 | host: Homo sapiens | place: USA
CTACACCCTAGAGTTCGTCGGCAGCGTCAGATGTGTATAAGAGACAGGTCATGGAAGGCACAGGCAAGTGCAGCGGCAGAAAGCAGTAATCCTTTACCGGAAGCAGAAGATATGACATGAAATTTGTGTCATATCTTTTTTCATGCTGAAAATCCCGGTGATCTCTTGCGGAAGAAGACCAGCAGATATTTTTGTACATTTCCCAAGAAAAAACAGGAGCGGCTCTCCTGTTCCTTTTTACAGTAATTTTTAATCGCCTCTTCCATACCGCCAGAGTCAGCGGTATATTCAACGCCCTGCCACATATCCCCCTCAGACGAAAAGGAATTTCGTAAAGCTCCACTTGATGCCGGCCCATTTCAAAATTTCCAAATGTTTTTCTTTCAGCTTTCTGTTAATCAATAAAAAAAAGAAGCAGCAGTGCCGCTTCAAAAAGGGGGAGGCACCATCGCGCCTCAAATGAGAACTATATAATAACATCATGTCGATGCTATTACCAAAGAGGGGGGAGAACGATGATGGTATTTCCCTGTTACCACCATCGTTCCAAGGAGGGTGAACCATGGCCGGCCAAGCCGGCAGTAATCATCCATAGTTCAAGCACGAATATATGTCTGCTCCGTTTCCGGAGTTACCGTAAAAAGGGGGAACGATGACTTTTCCCTGCCGCCATCGTTCGGAGAAAGTGAACCTTGCAAGTTATCCCTGCAAGTATATGTAAAGCCGTTTCCGGCATTACAACGAATATACAGAAACGCCTCTCGGGCTGTTCCTGAAAGGATGAACGATCGTATTTCCCTTTACCATCGTTCTTGAGAGAACCTACAAAAAAATCCATCCCTGCTGATGTACGGATGGATACTTTGCGCGTTAAAATCAATACACGCTACCTCCCCATCACTCGCAGGTCAAACAGTAGTAAAAACAGGCAGTTCTCCTGACTCTGCTTCATCGCTTGTCCGGTCTTCCCAATTCCTCAGTGACTTTCATCAGACTTGCTCGACATTACAGTGGCGGGACCGTGTCGGCATCGCACCGATCTTCCCTATTAAGCCTTTACAGGCACCTGTTTTCCTATTCGGTTGTCCTAATGATATCACTCTATAAAGCTTCTGTCAATGATAAAATGATTGTTCCGAGCGCATGATCAGAGCAAACCAATTCATATCGTTTCAGGTGAGGATTTCCAGTGTTCCCGCCTCTTGTAAAAGTTTGATATCGATAGGAGAATAGGTATCTGGATATTTCCTGAGAAAATATTGTTCTTCTTCCGGTGCGGCATAGAAGTTTTCCAGGCGTCTGGCTTCTGTGCGGATCGGCGGCCGTATATTTTTCTCATTTTCATACTCATTGAAAACAAGACAGGATTCGCTCACGGGCCTCGAGTTGCCCCTGTTCTGGTAGTAGGCCATATAGTAGGTGATCTGCGGCGTATCTTCTCCTGATACGTAATAGATGCCTGTCCTGTAATGGGGTCCGGTGCATTTCCCCTGGATACCGTCGGTGTAGGGATTGACTATGGTAAAAAACACAGAGAGCAATGTCCCTATATCTATTTTTTTCGGGTTATAGGTTACTTTTACACATTCTACCGCCTGTACTTTTCCATTTTCCACGTCTTCTTTCCGCGGATTCGGTACAGAGCTGTTAGCAAATCCCGCGGTTGTCTCCACAACGCCTTTTATACGGGAAAATACTTCCTGTACTCCATAGTAGGGACCGCCCGCAAGATACAAGTCTTTCACGGCAATTCCTCCTTTTCTGCTGTCTTCGTTTCTGACAAATTCATATCATATTTCATGATAAAAATGAAGAATCCCCCCGAGGTCCTCCCCCGGGGTTTTTCTCCACACTTATTATTTCTTTAATGTTTTGTTTCTTCCAGGTGACGCGCGGCAGCCCTATCCATATCAAAGACACGGATGAGTTCCGTAACCGCCTGGCTGGGTGACACGACGCCGGTCAATACCGCCGCACGGACTTCCGGCAGGCGGCTCTTGATGATCGGATCTTCAAAGAACAGGTTATGAAGATGTTCTTCAATCATACTGTGCACCCAGGAAAGAGTCTGACGCTGGCGCCGGTTCTCAAAGACACCCGATTTTTTGGTGACTTTCTCAAACTCGCGCATAACTGCCCAAAGTTCAAGCAGTCCCGTTTTCTTCAAGGCCGAACAGCGATAAGCATGGGTCTGCCAGCCTTCTGTGGCGGGACGGATAAATTCTACCATCCGTTCATATTCCCCCTGGGTGACTTTCGCCCGTTCCAGGTTGTCTCCATCGGCTTTGTTGACCACAATGGCGTCCGCCAATTCCATAATCCCCTTTTTGATGCCCTGCAGATCGTCCCCTGCGCCTGTCAATACGACAAGCATAAAGAAGTCGACCATATCGCGTACTGTCGTTTCCGACTGCCCGACCCCGACAGTTTCCACAAGGATGACATCATAGCCTGCCGCTTCACAAAGCAGCATAGTCTCACGGCTCTTGCGGGTCACACCGCCCAGTGTCCCCTTAGAAGGAGAAGGACGTATGAAACAGTTCGGCTCTCTGGAGAGATTCTGCATACGTGTCTTGTCTCCTAAGATGGATCCGCCGGTAATGGTGCTTGTTGGGTCGACTGCCAGCGCCGCCACTTTGTAGCCTTGCTGGCAAAGCATTGTACCAAAAGATTCGATGAAACTACTCTTGCCTGCCCCGGGCACACCGGTGATCCCGACACGGAGCGCATGGCCCGTGCGGGGCAGAAGAGCCTGGAGCACGCGCTGTGCCTTGTCAAAATCCTTGGGAGCATTACTTTCGATAAGGGTGATGGCTTTGGAGAGGATCATGCGATCCCCCTTCGCCACCCCTTCGACGTATTCTTCGATAGACATTTTCTTACGAAGCGGCACTTTTCTCAAATGCACGGCATCCGGATATTCTTTGGCACCGGTCACACTGTTTACGGCACTGTCAATCCCCCGCACGACGGAACATGCAAATTCCGGGTTCGGTTCTTCAGGCACCCAGCTGGGTCTCAAGTCATCATCGTTCTTGGACATAATACTTACCTTAACCTTCCTTGGCTTCCGCCTCAGCGCGGTCTACGAGCATGTGAAGCAGCTTAATGCAGCATTCCGGAATGTTTGTGCCCGGTCCGAAGATCGCCTGTGCGCCATGATCGTAGAGGTATTGATAATCCTGTGCAGGAATAACACCGCCGATGCAGACAAGGATATCTTCACGGCCGCGTTTTTTCAGTTCTTCCACGATAGCCGGCAAGAGGGTCTTGTGACCTGCCGCAAGAGAGGAAAAGCCAACCATATGGACGTCGTTATCCACAGCATCCTGTGCCGCTTCTTCCGGCGTCTGGAACAGCGGTCCTACGTCGACGTCCCAGCCCATATCGGCAAAGGATGTCGCGAGAACCTTCTGGCCTCTGTCGTGTCCGTCCTGCCCCATCTTAGCCAGGAAAATACGGGGACGGCGGCCTTCCAATGCTTCAAATCTGTCGGCCAGTTTCTTTGCTTCTTCCAGTTTCGCGGAACCGTCAAATTCGCTGGAATATACACCGGAAATAGTATGGATGGTAGCGTTGAAACGGCCGGATACTTTTTCAACCGCATCGGAAATTTCACCGAGGGACGCACGGTCATGAGCCGCCTGTACCGCAAGTTCAAGCAGGTTACCGTTTTCACGGCTTTCTGCCGCTTTGGTGATTGCTTCCAGATCGCGGGCAACAGCCTCAGGATCACGGATGCTTCTCAGTTTTTCCAAACGTTTAATCTGCGCATTACGGACAGCGGTATTGTCGATGGACAGTACGTTCAGCGGATCTTCCTTCGCCAGACGGTACTTGTTCAAGCCGACAATGGTTTCCTTACCGCTGTCGATATCTGCCTGACGGCGGGCAGCGCATTCTTCGATACGCATCTTCGGCAGGCCGGTAGAAATAGCTTTTGCCATACCGCCCAAAGCTTCGACTTCCTGTATATGCGCCCAAGCACGGCGGATGATTTCATTTGTCAGATATTCTACATAGTAGGAACCACCCCACGGATCAATAATCTTGCAGGCTTTCGTTTCATCCTGGATATAAAGCTGTGTATTACGTGCCAGACGTGCGGAAAAGTCGGTCGGCAGCGCGATGGCTTCGTCAAGTGCGTTGGTATGGAGGGACTGGGTATGGCCCAGAGCCGCAGACATGGCTTCCATACAAGTACGGGCGATATTATTGAAAGGATCCTGTTCCGTCAGCGACCAGCCGGAAGTCTGGGAATGGGTACGTAGTGCCATGGATTTCGGATTCTTCGCACCGAACTGTTTCAGAATCTTTGCCCAGAGAACGCGGGCCGCTCTCATCTTTGCGATTTCCATAAAATAGTTCTTGCCCTGATCCCAGAAGAAGGACAGACGTTTAGCGAAGGCATCGACCGGAAGACCCGCCTTTTCACCGCAGCGGATGTATTCCATGCCGTCTGCCAGCGTATAACCGATTTCAAGGTCACAGGTAGCGCCGCATTCCTGGATATGGTAACCGGAAATGGAGATACTGTTGAACTTCGGCATATAGTTGGTGGTATATTCAAAAATATCACCAATGATACGCATGGACATGGCAGGCGGATAAATGTAAGTATTACGAACCATGAACTCTTTCAGGATATCATTCTGGATCGTGCCTGCCAGAATCTTCTTGTCTACGCCCTGTTCAATACCGGCACTGATGAAGAATGCCAGAATCGGAAGAACGGCACCGTTCATTGTCATGGATACGGACATCTGGTCCAGCGGAATGCCTGCGAAGAGGATATTCATATCAAGCATGGAGCAGACGGATACGCCTGCTTTGCCGACGTCACCGATAACACGGGGGTTATCCGCATCATAGCCGCGGTGGGTCGGAAGGTCAAATGCGATAGACAGCCCTTTCTGGCCTGCCGCCAGGTTTCTGCGGTAGAACGCATTAGATTCTTCAGCAGTGGAGAACCCTGCGTACTGGCGTACCGTCCATGGGCGGAATACATACATCGTGGAGTAAGGTCCGCGGAGGAACGGAGGGATACCGCTCATGTAATCCAAGTGGTTGCACTGGTCATACACATCTTTGCCGTAGAGCGGACCTACAGGAATACGTTCCATCGTATTTTCATAGAGAGCATCATAATTTTTGCCCGTCGTTTTTTCCAGTTCCGCTTTCCATTCGTCATAAGAACAATGGGGATGTTCTTCAAGGTTTAATTTTGTAAAATCGGGGTTCATTGCCATCTTATTTTACCTCCTCTTCCGTAATCTTCATGCCTTTTTTCTGCTGGAGCATACGGAGGATATCGTAGCAGTTTGCTTTCACGCTGATAAATTCATCTATGCCGGCTTCACGATATACCGCTTCCATATCTTTCGGAGCAGCACCTGCAAGGAAAAGCGTACCTTTCCCCAAAACTTCCTTCAAACGCGGCGCCAGCGCCGGCACATCTTCCGGATAAGTAGCGTCAGTAGAGCAGATGACGGCACAGTCATAAGGAGTTCCTTTATCATCGCAGCCTGCCTTCAGCGCTTCCACACACTTATCCCAACGTGAACCCGGTTTATCTTCATCATCCTGGAAGCCGTTATTCAGATGAACGCTGAATTCGCCTACCTGCAGGAAACTGGTGGAGAAATCAGCTCTCGCCTTATGCTGCGGAATCGGTCCCATATTGGCCAAGAATATTTCCACATTCTTGCCGGTTTCCTTTTTAAACGCCTGTGTGTCAAAGCGGAGTTTTTCAAAACGTTCGGTCCAGCGATGCGCGTAAATCTTTCTCACTTCGATGGAATCCGCTTTGGCGGCTCTTGCTGCGCGTACTTCAGAAATTGTAGCGCCGGCGGAGAATGCGGCAATTGCCTTCTCAACAATGTCGGTATCGGCTGCTTTCAGTTCTTCCAGCTTTTCCTTCAGGAAATCTTTGTCCATATCGGCACGATATTTCTCAACGCCTTCAGACAGTTCTTTTTTCAGCGCCGGTACATCTTCCGGACGCGGATCAAGAAGTTCTTCCGTCATATTCGGATACATATTTGTCCCGACAGCGCTGTCCTTGCGGAGGTCAAGCGCTTTGAAACGCTGTTTCAGGATTTCAAGAATCTGCTGCTGCGGATATTCTTCTTTAAGAGCTTTCAGGATACCGCCAAGAGATTCGATTTTCTGGAATTCTCCCCAGATTTTTTCAGCCATTTCCTTGGTCAGTGCTTCAATCCCCCAGGAACCGCCGGCCGGATCGATCGGACGAAGCATGCCAAATTCTTCCTGCAGCATGATGTGTACGTTTCTTGCGATACGGCGGGAGAATTCATCACCCTTGCGTACCGTTGCGTCATAAGGATCATTTTCATAAGAATCAACACCACCGACAACTGCAGAGAAAATCTGGGTCGTTTCACGAAGCATATTTACACCGATATCGAAAATCGTCTTGGTAAACATCGCCGGACGGGCATGGATTTTGCAGGAACGGTCTTTTTCTTCGGCGCCGAAGGCTTTCATGATATTAGACCATACCTGGCGGGCAGCACGGAGCTTGGCAATTTCAATGTAGAAAGTGGCGCCTGTATTAAATGCGAACTGCAGGGACTGGGCAATATCATGGATATCGATGCCGCGCTTCTGCATTTCACGGATATATTCGACAGCGATAGCAAAAGTATAAGCCACTTCCTGTACGGCATTCGCACCGCCATTGGAGAAAATATCGCTTCTGACGAAAATGGTGCGGAGCTGCGGCGCATTCTTTCTCGTCCAGCGGATAGATTCCGCCATTTCATCATACAATTCTTCCAGCGGCTGGTTCAGCTTTCCTCTCTTGATCAGCTGGGCAATCGGGTTCGCTCCGATAACACCTTTTACTTTGCTGACATCTTTTCCCTTAGCCTTCAATGTCGCGGCTACCAATGCCAGCATACGGAGAGAGGAAGTACCGGCATACATCATAAACGGGATCTTTTCCATATCAAGACCGTCAAGCAGGGTATGCATATCTTCCAGCGCGGTAATGCTTACGCCTATATCGCCCGGCTTTTCGGCATCCATGACATCAATGCCGTCGGCAGTGGCGGTATCAATACGTACATTATAAACAGTGGAACCTCTGTCGATTTCATGCTTCAGAAGTTCATTATTTTCTTTCGGCAGCGTTTCATCGCATGCCTGGGCAATACCCCAGGGAGCGCATTTATAGCCGTTCACCGTTGCGCCGCGGAGAAAATCTCCCATGCCCGGATAATCATCTGTCGGAAGAATCTTATCAGTTGCTGACGGTCCGGTTCTCCATGTATAAATCGGATCAAAGGTAATCCCTTCATAAGTCTTGGTAAACATGATCTTATCGAAAGGCTTTCCTTTCAACAGAGCATTACAAGCCTCCACCCACTCCTCATAGGTCGGCTTTTCAAATTCGTCAAATTTTACTTCTGGGAAATCGGCTTTTTCATTTGATTTTCTCAAGATCGCTTCCAACTCTTTGTCAGTAAGCTGCTTGACCGATTCCTGGGTATTCTGTTCTGCCATGAAAACATCCTCCTTATAATAATTTTAGACAATTCCGCGGAAAATACAGCTTGCAGACAAGACGGCAGAGTCCCTGACGGAACATCCTTTCAAATACCTTGCATAACGTCTTTCAAGCCGGACTTTCAAAATCCCCGATATGTGCACCTCCTTACAATCCACTCACAAAAAAACGACTATCACGCGAAACTGATAGCCGGACAAGGAAATAATTTCCCAATCCCCTCCCCATCTCTCGCAGGTATAACGGTGATTCTTAGACAGATAGTTCTCCTGGCTCAAGTTCCTCGTTTATATCGCCTTCCCAGTTACCCAGTGACATACTTGATATAAACTCCCTTTACAGTGGCGGGACCGCTCCGGATTCTACCGGATTCTCTTTTACGCTTTCGCACCTGTCAGATATGTGAAATTGTCTAAATAACTACATTTTTAGTATAATTCATTACATTCTAAGTGTCAATCAACCACATTCATATTTAATATAATTAATTTTTATATTTATCCACATCTTTACCCCTGATTTATTGATTTTTCATTCATTACTACTATATAATGATGTTAATGTTGCAAACTATTAAAAATATCTTACCTATCTTATAGGAGGAAACCGGAGGTCGGAAATATGACAAACACTGAAAACGAAAGACGAACTGAAGAAGCATTGAAACTGAGCAGCCTCTTCGAAGAACTGGATGGCCGCCGTCCGAGGCTTTTCATGCCGGAGCTTGAAGATGATGACGATAAAGAGGCAAGAAAACTTGCCGCCACGACATTTGCCGACCACGGCTGGGACGTAGATGTAAGCCCCCTCCTCTCCCCGGAAAGCTCCGCGCAGAATGCTGCCGACAATGACGTCCATTTCATCTTCTACACATCCAAAAGCCCTGCGATGAAGCAAAAATTGATCGCGCTCTCCCAGACACTTGCCATGATCGGCCGGGACGACATCCTCATAGCCGCCCATCAGGTCAGCAAAGATGATAAGGAACTCCTCTTCCGTTACGGCATCCTCGCCGCTTTCGACAAGAATACGGATGTAAGCGATGTAAGTCTCACCATGCTCCGCGTCCTCGTCTCCATGGCAAAAGAAGAACAGAATCCCACCGAGGAAATGCCTTATTGATCCTCAGTCCCTTATAAACAGGAGAAACATCCTCCTGTTTTTTATTACGGACAAACAGCATATGGCCTCCCAAAAGAAAATGCCGGGCATTGCAAAAAATATTTCAGAAATACTTTCATCTACTCATCAGCATACTTTAAGCACTGCTATCCTGTATCTGTACAGACATGCAAAAACGATTTGATCCCACAGCTCCGCGTTTTGGTCCGGCATCCGGAACCGCCTCAATACCACCTCTCCATGCAGCTGCTGTATAAGCAGATGCAAATCAATATTCAGCAGTTTAGCAGATGACTTATTGCATAATTCTATTACGACCGGATCCCTTAAAACACAATCAAAAAATTCTTCCGGCATCTCATAATGCAAAACAACCTATTCCGTATGCCCGACTGTTTCGGATTTTCTATACTCATCAAGTAAGCAGAAATACTGATCATCATTATAGTCAGATTCCTCCCCACCTCCTTACAAAGATGAATAGTACCTGCACTTTAATATGATATCTGCAATCCAGGAATCTCTAAAAATCTCTTTTTGCCTTTAATGAAGTCCATTATCCCGTTCACAAAATTGAACAGCAAAAAAGCAGTGCCGAAGCACTGCTTTTTGTAATTAGAATCAGCCAACTGTAAAGAGTGTGTCGCCGCCCTGTACGCTCTGGCCTTCGCTGACCGGCATACCGGTAATCTTGCCATCGCAGGGAGCCATGATCGGATTGCCCATCTTCATAGCTTCGAGAACGAGAACTTCGTCGCCTGCCGCTACTGCGTCACCAACGTGTTTATTGATACGCAGGACTTTGCCCGGCATCGGAGCTTCTACGACTTCACCTGCGCCGGCGGGTGCTGCTGCCGGTGCGGGTGCTGCTGGAGCAGGTGCCGGAGCCGGAGCTGCTGCCGGTGCTGGAGCTGCTGCCGGTGCGGGAGCTGCCGCCGGTGCCGCTGCTACGGGGGCTGCTGCTACGCCGCTGTCTTTAACTACTACATCGTAATCCTGGCCGTTAACTGTTACGGTAAATTTTCTCATTGTTCTTCCTCCTAATTTTGTACTTTCAACTTTCAATTAGAACTGCTGGTTTCCGGAAACACCTGCAATGCGGGCGCCTGTGGTCCAGCCAGGTCTTGCTGCCGGGCGGATAGAAACGATTTCTCCGCCGCCCATAGCAACGATTGCTGCCGCAATAGCCGCTACAACAGCACCATTATCAGCGGCTCTCGAAGCTGCTGCCGGCGCCGCCTTTTTAGCTGCTGCCGCCGGTGCTGCGGACTGATTGAGAGATGAACGTACTTGGCAGATCATGATCAGGGCAATGACTGCCAGAACGGCAGCTGCTACCGCGATATACATAACTGTATCGTTATTCATCCAAACCCATCCTTTCAAATATTATCAATGTGTAAACGTGTATTACAGCGGAATGTTTCCGTGTTTCTTAGCCGGATGTACTTCATGTTTGGAAGCAAGCATCTTCAGAGCATTGATAACGACCGGACGAGAGTTTCTCGGATCAATAACTGCGTCTACATAGCCGCGTTCCGCAGCTTTGTAAGGAGTTGCAAATTCATCAACATACTCCTGTGTACGCTGTTCTTTCTGCGGATCCTTCTTGAAAATGATATTTGCTGCGCCGGCAGGTCCCATAACGGCGATTTCTGCGGTCGGCCATGCAAATACCTGGTCAGCCCCCTGTTCACGGGAGCACATGGCGATGTAAGAACCACCGTATGCTTTACGGAGAATCAGGGTAATCTTCGGTACGGTTGCTTCGCAGTATGCGAACAGCATCTTAGCACCGTGACGGATTACTCCTGCATATTCCTGCTGTTTACCAGGCAGGAAGCCGGGAACGTCGACAATGTTCAGAACCGGAATATTGAAGCAGTCGCAGAAACGAATAAAGCGGGCAGCTTTATCAGAAGCATTATAGTCAAGGCAGCCTGCCATGAAGTTCGGCTGGTTGGCAATAATGCCGACAGTCTGTCCATCCATACGGCAGAAGCAGGTAATGATGTTCTTAGCCCATTCCTTAGCTACATCGTAGTACTCGCCGTTATCAACGATGGATTTGATGACATCGTACATATCGTACGGTGCATTGGAGTTTTCCGGCATAATGGTATCCAGACTTGCATCTGTACGGGTTGGATCATCTCCGGTTTCAACAATCGGCGCGTCTTCCATGTTGTTGCTCGGCAGGAAGGAAAGCAGGTAACGAATCTGTTTAATGCAGTCTTCGTCATTTTCAGCTGCAAACTGGGCCACACCGGATGTACGGTTATGGGTCATAGCGCCGCCGAGAGCTTCAGCGGTAATCTTTTCGCCGGTTACGGATTCAACTACTGCCGGTCCTGTCAGGAACATCTGAGAGGTGCCTTTTACCATGTAGATGAAGTCGGTCAGTGCCGGAGAATATACGGCGCCGCCTGCAGACGGTCCCATAATTGCGGAAATCTGAGGAATAACGCCGGATGCAATGGTATTGCACCAGAAAATCTTGCCATAGCCGGAAAGAGCATCTACTGCTTCCTGGATACGGGCTCCGCCGGAATCATTCAGGCCTACGCAAGGAGCACCGACTTTAAGAGCCAGTTCGTTTACGTGAACAATTTTCGCAGCGTGCATTTCACCAAGGGAGCCGCCTTCTACCGTGAAGTCCTGGGCAAATGCGAATACGAGTCTTCCGTCTACAGTACCATAACCGGTAACGACACCTTCGCCGGGGAGATCTTTCTTCTCCTGGCCGAAGTTGTAGCAGCGGGACTTAACAAGCGCATTGACTTCTACAAAAGAGCCTTCATCAAAGAGAAGAGCAAGTCTTTCGCGGGCTGTCAGTTTGCCTTTTGCATGCTGTTTTTCAACTTTCTTTTCCCCACCCATAGCCTCTACGTGTGCGAGGTTATTGTGAAGAAGTTCAATTCTTTCTGCAACAGTTGCCATTCTTACACCTCCAAAAATATTGGTCCCTTACCGGGACGTCCCTATTATAGCATAGGGATCGATCCTTATGCTATTAGAAAGACGGGCCGCCGGGGCGTTCGGTCAGTTCCAGCAGAAGGCCGGTAGCTTTCGGGTGCATAAATGCGATGTGGCAGCCGCCAGCACCAACTCTCCAATGCTTGTCAAGCTTTGCGTCTTCCGGAAGTGCAGCAAGCGCTTCGACAATATTGTCTACGCGGAGAGCTACATGCTGGAAACCGTTCTTGCCGCCGTTCTTCGCGATATAGCGGGCAATCGGGCCGTCCGGAGTTGTGGATCCCAGGAATTCCAGTTCGCATGCTTCGCTCTGTGCGGACGGTTTGAAGAAGCTTGTCGTTACATGCTGTTCTTCTACCGTTTCATCCGGAAGGGACGGTTCAAGGTTCAGCAGATCTTTCATCTGCTTCTTGATCAGCGCCAGATCATTAACAGCTACGCCGACATGGTCTACACATAATACTTTGAATGCCATAATAATTCCTCCTTTGAATTATTTAAATATATTTCCCACGATAGAATCAACGACTGTGAAAGGATCATTTTCTCTTTCATAGACTTGTTCTACGTAGTCAGCAAATTTACCCGTCTGTACGATATCTTCCATAACATGACGGGAAATGCGGTCGTGGATCATCTCTACCATCTCAGTGCGGGCGCGTTCACGTCTGCGTTCTTCCAGCAAGCCGGATTCTTCAAGATATTTACGATGGGAATTAAGAGATTTGACAACGTCCGCGACGCCTTCGTCCTTGTTTGCAATCGTCCTTTCAATAGGAGGACGCCAGTTTTGGGCTTCACCCAAATCAAGCATCATTTCGATTTCAACATTCAGACGGTCCGCGCCGTCACGATCACATTTATTAATGCAGAATACATCCCCGATTTCAAGGATGCCTGCCTTAATAGCCTGAATATCGTCACCCAGTCCGGGTACGAGCACAACGAGTGTTGTATCCGCATTCTTGACGATATCTACTTCTGACTGCCCTACGCCTACTGTTTCGATGAAAATGACATCGAGACCGAAAGCATCCATCAGTTTTACCGCATCGGTAGTCTTTCTGGACAAACCGCCAAGACTGCCGCGGGTACCCATACTGCGGATATATACACCTTCGTCCAGTGTGAGGTCATTCATTCTGATACGGTCGCCAAGGATAGCACCGCCGGAGAATGGAGAAGTCGGATCGATAGCCACAATACCGACTTTCTTACCCTGTTTTCTGTACTGTTTAATCAGCGCGTCTGAAAGTGTGCTCTTACCCGCACCAGGTGCACCAGTGATACCGATGACCTGTGCACGACCGGTATGGTGGTAGATTTCTTTCATGATATCTTCCCAGCCATCACGTTCGTCTTCAACGATGGTTATTGCTCTCGCTAAGGCACGTCTGGAACCGTCCCAAAAATTTTTCATTGAGAATTCCATGGATACACCGCCTTTTTAAGAGTAAATAATAGAGGCATGGGGCCACAGCAAATGCAGCCCCGTGCAACTATCGAGCTTCTATTGGATAGAAGAGAATGTCAATTATACGTTAGCTTTGATAAAGTCGATAATTTCCTTGGTCGGTGTGCCAGGTGTAAAGATAGCTTTTACGCCGGCCTTTTTCAAACCAGGGATGTCACCGGCAGGGATTACGCCGCCGCCGATAACGAGAACATCTTCCATTCCTTTAGCTTTCAGTGCTTCTACTACTTCCGGGAACAGGGTGTTGTGAGCGCCGGACAAAAGGCTCAGTGCTACAACATTAACGTCTTCCGCATCTGCCGCTTCAACGATCTGAGCGACAGTCTGACGAAGACCTGTGTAAATAACTTCCATACCTGCATCGCGAAGTGCGCGGGCAACTACTTTTGCACCGCGATCATGTCCATCAAGACCCGGTTTAGCAACGAGTACTCTGATACGTTTTTCTGCCATAGTTATATACCTCCAGAATTTTAGTTAGGATTAAAGTGTGTTATGTGCTTTGTATTCGCCGAATACTTTGCGGAGAACACCGCAAATTTCGCCGAGAGAGCAGTAAGCACGTACGCAGTCAAGGATAACAGGCATCAGGTTGACGGATTCGTCAGCAGCTGCAACTTCCAGCTTGGCCAGTTCTTCCTTAACCTTTGCGTTATCACGTTCTGCCTTAACTTTAGCCAGTTTGTTCTTCTGGAATTCGCCGGCGGATGCGTCAACCTTCAGGAGGCCTTCAACCGGAGCTTCTTCCATAGTGAACTTGTTGACGCCGACAATTGTTCTTTCGCCGGACTCAACAGCCATCTGCCATGCATAAGCAGAATCCTGGATTTCTTTCTGGATATAACCTTTGTCGATAGCTTCAACAGCACCGCCCATTTCATCAATCTTGCGGATGTATTCTCTTGCTTCCGCTTCGATAGCGTTGGTCATAGCTTCTACATAGTAGGAGCCGCCCAGCGGATCGACTACGTCAGCCAGACCGGATTCATAAGCAACGATCTGCTGTGTACGCAGAGCGATGGTTACGGATTCAGTGGTCGGCAGAGCAAGAGCTTCATCGCGGGAGTTGGTATGCAGGGACTGTGTTCCGCCCATAACTGCCGCTGCTGTCTGGAGAGCAACACGAACGATGTTGTTGTTCGGCTGCTGAGCTGTCAGCATGGAGCCGGCTGTCTGGGTATGGAAACGCAGTTTCATGGACTTCGGGTTCTGAGCATGGAAACGTTCTTTCAGAATCGTAGCCCAGAGACGACGGGATGCACGGAATTTAGCAACTTCTTCAAGTACGTTGTTGTGAGCGTTCCAGAAGAAGGACAGACGGCCTGCAAAGTCATCGATCTTCATGCCTGCTTTCAGAGCTGCTTCGATGTAAGCAATACCATCAGCAATGGTGAAAGCGATTTCCTGAGCAGCGGTGGAACCTGCTTCACGGATATGGTAGCCGGAGATAGAAATGGTGTTCCACTTCGGTACATTCTTGGAGCAGTATTCAAAAATGTTAGTAATCAAACGCATAGACGGTTTAACCGGGAAAATATAGGTTCCGCGGGCTGCGTATTCTTTCAGAATATCATTCTGGATGGTGCCGCGGAGCTGATCAGCCGGTACGCCCTGCTTTTCAGCGACTGCGATGTACATAGCCAGCAGTACGGATGCCGGTGCGTTGATGGTCATGGATGTAGAAACCTTGCCCAAATCAATATGGTCGAAAAGGATTTCCATATCTTTCAGGGTATCAATGGCTACACCTACCTTGCCGATTTCGCCGATAGCCATTTTGTCATCAGAGTCATAGCCGATCTGGGTCGGAAGGTCAAATGCGCAGGACAGGCCGGAACCGCCGTTTTCAATCAGGTAACGATAACGCTTGTTGGATTCTTCAGCGGTAGCGAAGCCTGCATACATACGCATGGTCCAGAGACGGCCGCGGTACATGGTCGGCTGTACGCCGCGGGTGTACGGATATTCGCCCGGGATGCCAAGGTCTCTTTCATAGTCAAAACCTTCGATGTCAAGAGGTGTATACACCTTATTGTGTTTTAAACCAACTCTTTCCGGAGTCTTTGCGTAAGATTTAGCGCAAGCAGCTTCGTATGCTTCGAGTTTGGCTTTCAGGGATTCGTTTGCCATAAGTTCATCTTCCTCCTAAAAAATAAGTAAAATTGGGAAAGGTCTCATCCTTGGCAGAAATGTCAGATTGCGGCTTTTAGGCTCTTCTCATCTGTATTTCGCAGACAATCGCTTTCATTGGTATGGATCCGCAAAGCCTCTTGCTGTGATGCCGCATTATGTCTTGTCACCACAGCGGAGGAACTCTTGCGAGATCCATGTATGATTCTGCTCTCAGCAGTTATCACCATAGACAATTATATCTGTCTCTTATACACATCTGACGCTGCCGACGAACTCTAGGGTGT
>OWIX01001050.1_pt1 | contig 15392 bp, 9 predicted proteins | sample 1732851 | NCBI WGS metagenome assembly OWIX01 (sample SAMN05065761, study PRJEB22554) | human gut metagenome | biome: ENVO:2100002; feature: ENVO:00000062; material: ENVO:00002003 | host: Homo sapiens | place: USA
TCGGCGACGGCAAGATCGGCCCTGTCACCCAGAAGCTGTACGACACCATGACCGGTATGCAGTGGGGCAAGCTGCCCGATACCAAAGGCTGGATCGTGCCTGTGGAAAAGAAATATTGAGCCGCCTGTCACCCTACGGCTTTTAAAGGGACTGCTGCATACCGTCTGGGGCAGCAGTCCCTTTGCTCTATAATCATTGCAATTCCCGCCGCATGGTGCTACACTACCTATAAAGGGCGTGGGCTTGCCGCCTGTGCCCCTTGCAGGAAGATTTGAGAGGAAAGAAGCACCATGATCAAAAAATGGAGCATGAGTTACCCGGCGGTCAACGGCACCGAACAGCGCCGGGCGTATGTCTATCTGCCCACCATGTACGAGGCACAGCCGGAGCGCCGGTTTTCCGTGCTGTATATGTTCGATGGGCAGAACGTGTTTTTCAACGAAGATGCCACCTACGGCAAAAGCTGGGGCGTGGCGGATTATCTGGACTATACCGACACCCCGCTGATCGTGGCGGCCATCGAGTGCAACGCCGGGGCGAACAACGAGCGTCTGGTGGAGTATTCCCCCTACCGCTTCGATGACCCCACCTACGGCCACTTTGACGGCAAGGGACAGGCCACCATGAGCTGGTTCATCCACCGGTTCAAGCCTTTGATCGACCAAAATTTCCGCACCCTGCCGGACAGGGCACATACCTTTATCGGCGGCAGCAGCATGGGCGGGCTGATGAGCCTGTACGCCCTGCTGCAATATAACGATACTTACAGCCGCGCCGCAGCGCTGTCGCCCTCTATCTGGGTGGCACCGGATAAGCTTTCCGGCCTTGTGGGGCGCGCAAAGCTTACCCCCGGCACGGTGCTGTACATGGATTACGGCTCCCGGGAGATGGGCAACCACGATGGCATCCGCCGGGAATTCTCCAACTTGAGCGGCAAGCTGATGACCCGGGGCATCCACCTGACCAGCCGCATCGTGCCCGGCGGCACCCACTGCGAGGCCAGCTGGGAAAAGCAGCTGCCCTTCGTGTTCCACACCCTGCTGTATGAGGTGGAGGAATAAAAGAAGGGGTGCCCCAATACCATAACCACACCAAAGGAGGAAACACCATGGAGATGCAGTATTTCAAGGAGTACAGCCCGGAACTGGGACGGGATATGGAGTGCAAGCTTTACGGCCACGCAGGCCGCCCGATGCTGTATATTCCCTGTCAGGACGGCCGATTCTTCGATTTTGAAAACTTCCACATGACCGATGCCCTTGCCCCGTGGATCGAGTCCGGGCAGATCATGGTGCTTTCCATCGACACCATGGATCAGGAAACCTGGTCGGACGCACAGGGCAATCCCTACTGGCGCATCCGCCGCTATGAGCAGTGGCTGCGCTACATCACCCGCGAGGCCGCTCCGATGCTTCAGCATCTGGCGCAGCAGCGCAACGGCTGGAGCGACCTGCCCGGTGTCATCGCCTTCGGCTGCAGTCTGGGTGCCACCCACGCGGTAAACCTGTATCTGCGCCGCCCGGATATCTTCTGCGGCTGTCTGGCACTCAGCGGCATCTACACTGCTCACTACGGCTTTGGCGACTATATGGACGAGCTGGTGTACATGAACTCCCCCGTGGACTACATGAAGAACTTCCCGGAGGATCACCCCTATATGCAGCTGTTCCGCAGCCAGAAAGCTGTCATCTGCTGCGGTCAGGGCGACTGGGAACAGCCGGACACCACATGGCTGCTCAAGCGCATCTTTGAGGCAAAGCATATCCCCATCTGGGTAGACCTGTGGGGTCACGATGTCAACCACGACTGGAACTGGTGGTATAAGCAGGTGGCGTACTATATGCCCTACGTTCTGGGCCAGCAGTGACCCATCCTGTGAAAATGGCACAACGGCGCGTCCATGGACGCGCCGTTGTTTCCCAATATTAAAATCTGTCCCGCCCTGCAGGGGCATTGCAATCATAGAGGCAACGGAAAGAGGAATCAACAAATACTATGCAGAACTTTATTTTTATCTCCCCCAACTTCCCCACGAACTACTGGCAGTTCTGCCGGGAGCTGAAAAACAACGGCCTGAACGTGCTGGGCATCGGCGACCAGCCCTACGAGGAGCTGAAGCCGGAGCTGAAGGCAAGCCTGAACGAGTACTACAAGGTGAACAGTCTGGAAAACTACGACGAGGTATACCGCGCCGTGGCCTTTTTCGCCTTCAAGTATGGTCGCATCGATTGGCTGGAGTCCAACAATGAATACTGGCTGGAACGGGATGCCGCCCTGCGCACCGATTTCCACATCACCAGCGGCTTCCAGACCTCTGATATGCCCCGCATCAAGTACAAGAGCAAGATGAAGGAGTACTATCAGAAGGCCGGTATCGCCACCGCCCGCTACCACATGGTGGATGACCTTGCAGGCTGCAAGGCCTTTGTGGCGCAGGTGGGCTACCCGGTGGTAGTCAAGCCGGACAACGGCGTGGGCGCTTCGGATACCCACCGCCTTTCCACCGACAAGGAACTGGAAGAATTTCTGGCTTACAAGGAGAAAGAGCACCCGGATGTGGCTTACATCATGGAGGAGTTCGTCCGCGCCGAGGTGAACAGCTACGATGCCATCATCGATGCCCACGGCAACCCCATCTTTGAGGCGGGCAACGTGAGCCCCGTGTCCATCATGGACATCGTGAACAACGATGACAACTCCATCTACTACATCATCAAGGATCTGCCGGAGGACACCCGCGCTGCGGGCCGTGCCGCCGTCAAGAGCTTTGGGGTGAAGAGCCGCTTTGTCCACTTCGAGTTCTTCCGCATGACCGAGGATCAGTCCAGCATGGGCAAAAAGGGTCAGATCGTGGCGCTGGAAGTCAACATGCGTCCCTGCGGCGGCTTTACCCCGGACATGATCGACTTTGCCCGCTCCACCAACGTGTACAAGATCTGGGCGGACATGATCGCTTTCGGCGGCACCGATATGCCGGTGGGTGAGCACTACTACTGCGCCTTTGCCGGCCGCCGGGACGGCAAGAGCTTCGTTTACAGCCACGAGCAGCTGATGCAGAAGTATCAGGACAACATGCGCATGGTGGACCGCATCCCCGAGGCGCTGTCCGGTGCCATGGGCAACCAGATGTATGTGGCCACCTTCTCCACCCGTGACGAGATGGAAAAGTTCTATTCCGATGTGCTGGCCGTCACCGACGCCACCAACGCCAAGGTGCAGGCCGAGTTGACGAAGGTGCTGGCTTTGGGTGAGCCAGAGGCCGTTTAAAGCCAAAAATTCAAGCCCGGAAAGTCCGCAGACTTTCCGGGCTTGTTCTATTTCATTACACCTTCGCGGCGCCCCGTTCCAGAATACCGTTGAAGCGGGAGAAGAAGGTGATGGTGGTGATGGTGGCGGCCAGAATATCGCTGACCGGCTCTGCCAGAAAGACGCCGAACACCGGGTCCGGCAGCAGGTGCGGCAGAATGAAGATGAGCGGGATCAGCAGGATGATCTTGCGCAGACAGGCCAGCAGCAGGCTGACCTTGGCCTGTCCCAGCGCCATAAAGCTCTGCTGGCAGGCAATCTGGAAGCCCATGGCAAAGATACCGGCCATGTAGATGCGCATGGACCATGTGGTATAGTCGATCAGCGCCGTATCCGAGGTGAAGATGCCCGCCACAGCCCCCGGCGCCAGCATCATGAGCAGCCAGAACAGACAGGTGTAGCAGCTGCACAGCAGCAGCTGGAAGCGGAACGCCTCCTTGACGCGGGACTTTTTGCCCGCGCCGAAATTGAAGCTCATCACCGGCTGACCGCCCTGACAGATGCCCTGAATGGGCAGGGTGCACAGCTGGGAAGCGCTGGTGATAACGGTCATGGCACCCACAGCCACGTCGCCGCCGTACCGCGCCAGACTGGAGCTGAAGCTGATGGACAGCAGGCTCTCAGTGGACATCATCACAAAGGTGGAGATGCCCAGCGCCATCACCGGCAGGATGACCTTCTTTTCCGGGCGCATATAGTCCTTGCACAGGCGCAGGATGGTCTTTTTGCCGGTGAGGAAGTGCAGGATCCACACCGCGCCCACGGCCTGACTGAGCACGGTGGCAATGGCAGCGCCCTGCACGCCCAGATCCAGACCAAAGATCAAGATGGGGTCCAGAATAATGTTGATGACCGCACCGATGACGGTGGTAAGCATACTGGTCTTGGCAAAGCCCTGCGTGGTGATGAAGGGGTTCATGCCCAGCACCAGCAGCACAAACACCGAGCCCAGAATGTAGATGCGGCTGTACGCCAGCGCATAGGGCAGGGTGGCGTCACTGGCACCAAAGAGCCGCAGCAGGGTGGGTGCTCCGGCGTAGAACACCACGGTCAGCACCACCGAGAAGAGCAGCAGCATGGTAAAGCTGTTGGAGATGATCTTCTCTGCCTGCTCCTTGTCGCCCTGTCCCAGTGCAATGGCGGTGCGGGGTGCGCCGCCCGCGCCCACCAGCATGGCGAACGCGTTCAGCAGCATAAGGATGGGGGTGAACAGTCCCACGCCGGTCAGCGCTGCCGCGCCGATGCCGGCAATATGTCCGATGTAAATGCGGTCCACGATGTTATACAGCAGGTTGACCACCTGTGCAACGACCGCCGGGATCATGAGCTGCAGCATCAGCTTTTTTACGCTGCCGGAACCCATATCCTGTTTTGCCTGTGCCATGGATGTGATTCTCCTTTTACTTCAAATTTGAACTATCTCTTATATTATACTCAAAACCCGCAAAAATACCAGTCCCTTTTTGCAAAATTTTCCGTGTTGCGCAAAAAGGCACACTTCTCCCCTGTCATAGCGCCGGGCTTGCCGCCATGTCCTCTTTGCAGTGCGCTTTTCCGGGCGGCAGCGGCCTTTGCATCCAAGTTTTCGGCGATATGTCTGTAAAAAAGCAAGGTTTTTCGTCAGGTTTGTGTCTTGTGCACAGCGGCATTTTTCAGTACAATAAAGAAGCAGAGAAGAAAAATAAGCGCTGCAACCGGAACGGGTTGCCGCGCTGTTTTGTATTTTGCGGCGCAGCTGCGCCCGGTGAAAAAAGGAGTGCTGTACAATGATCAACATGGTCAAGCTTCCCACCAGCAAAAGCGAACTGTTCCTGCGGGTGGCCAAGGGACATTTTGCCACCAGCCACAGCCACATCAACTATTACATCGACGTGACCACCCAAAAGTCCCGCCTTTCCGAGGCAAAAGCCGTGGCAAAGGAGCTGGTCAGCGCTTACCAGCACAGCACCATCGTGGATACCGTGCTCTGCTTGGACGGCACACAGGTCATTGGCACCTGCCTTGCCAACGAGCTGACCAAGGACGGCTTTACCAATATGAACGCCCACAAGACCATCTACATCGTCACGCCGGAATACACCTCCGGCAGCCAGATCATTCTGCGGGATAATCTTGCTCCCATGGTCAAGGGCAAGCACGTCCTCATTCTGGCGGCATCCATCACCACCGGCTACACCATTCAGGCAGCCGTGGAAGCCGTAAACTACTACGGCGGCATCGTGGCCGGCCTTTCGGCTATTTTTGCCACCACCCACGAGTGCCTCGGCTACCCGGTCACCTCCATCTTTGACCCCACCAGTCTGCCGGATTACGCCAGCTTCGACTCCCGCGACTGCCCCCTGTGCAAGGCCGGGCAGCACATCGACGCGCTGGTAAACAGCTTCGGCTATTCGGCGCTGTAAATAGAACCAATCTGGAGCTGCCGCACCCGTGCGGCAGCTCCTTTTTGTTGTCCCACGGGCGGGATTGTGCTATACTGATACCAGACGAAACTAGGAGAACGAGGTATCAAATCCATGAAAATTCCCGCAAACGGTTTTACCCACGCCGGCAAGTTCCATGCCGATGACGTGTTTGCTACGGCGCTATTGCAAATTCTGCGCCCGGATATCAAGATCACCCGCGGCTTTACCGTGCCTGACGATTTTGACGGCATCGTGTACGATATCGGCTTTGGGATGTTCGACCACCATCAGGAGCCCCGGGAGTACCGCGCAAACGGCGTGCCTTACGCAGCCTTTGGCCTGCTGTGGCGGGTGCTTGGCCCGGGTCTTGTAGGCGAGCGGCAGGCGCGGCTCATTGACGAAAACTTCATCCAGCCGCTGGACCTGAACGACAACACCGGCGAGCAGAACAGCCTGTGCGATGCCATTGGCTTTTTCAACCCGGTGTGGGACTCCAAAGAGGATCAGGACAGCTGCTTTTTCAAGGCAGTGGCTGTGGCAAAGCAGATCTTGGAGAACCAGATCGACAGCGCCAACGCCGTGAACCGCGCGGACGAAAAAGTACAGCAGGCCTACCGCAACTCCCGCGACGGCATCGTGGTGCTGCCCTGCTATCTGCCGTGGAAAAACGGCCTGTACAAGACCGACGCCCTGTTTGTGGTGTACCCCAGCCAGCGCGGCGGGTGGAGCGCCCAGTGCGTCACCGACCACAAGACCAAAAAGTCCAAGCTGCCCTTCCCCCAGTCGTGGGCGGGGCAGCCGCAGGAGGTCATCGAACAGAAGAGCGGCATCCCGGGCATCAGCTTCTGCCACGCCAGCCGCTTCCTCATCACCGCCAAGGACAAGGAGACCGCCCTTGCAGCCTGCCGTCAGGTGCTGAAAAATAATGGACGCCTTGCCTGACGTCGCCTACGTCTACATGGTGCGCTGCACCGGCGGGCAGCTGTACACCGGTTGGACGAACCACCCCGCCGCCCGGCTGAAGGCGCACCAGAGCGGCAAAGGTGCCCGCTACACCCGCGCCCACGGCGCGGTGGGCTTTGCCTATCTGGAGCGCTGCGCGGACAAACGCGCCGCCCTGCGCCGGGAAGCCGCCCTGAAAAAGCTCTCCAAGCCGGAAAAAGAGGTGCTGTGCGCCGCATGGCGCGCCGCCGGGTGTCCCGGGGTGGAGAACGATTGAAAATGCCCTCCGCGCCTTCCGGGTTGCGGCACCCAGCATCCGCTTCGTGCCTTGGGCGGCACTCGCATCTTGCTGGCCGCTGCCCCAACAACTCCTCCCTGTTTCCGCCACTGGCGGCGGTCGTCGTCGTTGCAGCGGAAGAATTATTTTAATTTTGGGGTTCTGAAAAGGCTGCGGTTGCGCAGCCTTTTCAGAACCCCTTTTTCACGAGTGGGGCAATGCAGCAAGGCCGTCCGGCATTCGCCGGACGGCCTTGCTGCACTTATTGGAAAGGATCGATCAGGAGATGGCAATTGTTATTTCGCCAGACCCAGCTTTTTCAGCCGGTTCCATGCGCGGATGACCTGTACCTTGGTCACACGCTTGCCGGGCGTAAAGGCGCCCTCGCCCATGTCGGGCAGCAGCCCGGCCTCCACAGCCCAGCGGGCTGCCTTGGCGGTGTCGGGCGGGGCGCTCTGGGCAAGGGCGGGCAGCGGCATTGCGGTCAGTGCCATGCTCAGCGCCAGAACCATGCTGATGAGCCGTTTTTGCATAAGATCCTCTCCTTTTCAAGCGCCCTCCAAGCCGGGCGCTTTTTATTGTACCCAGTGTACCACGTTTTGGCCGCTTTGGACGGTTTTGGGCACGAATCGCCCCGCAAATGCGCTGAAACGACCCGGTGCACCACACGCAACCGCAAAAACAGAAAACCGCCCGGTTTGCGGTTACCGGACGGTTTTCTGCTCTATAGGAATTACGGAAATGGCATATTGAACAGAGCACTGCTCTGTGCTTGTAGTATACCACGAACGGCGGCAAAAGTAGAGCAATTCTGCGTGAATGGCCCCTGAAATGCATCGAATCGCCCTGAAAAGCCCCAAAAAAGCCCTTGCGCACCCTTTTGGGACGCAAAAAAGGGACCTGCCGCACAGCGCTGTGCAGCAGTCCCTGCGGGGTTATAAGGGGTTAAGGGGCAGCGGTTTTAGCCGCGCTGCTGGTAAGTCTTCCAAGTGCGGATCACTTCCATGCGGCCCACGCGGCTGCCGGGCTTGAAGCTGCCGTCCTGTGCGGACATCAGGCCGGTATCCACGACCCAGCGGATAGCCTGCAGCTCTGCGGCATCTGCTGCCACATCGTTGAACAGTGCAGTGCTCTGGGTTGCGGGCTTGCCTGCGGCGGTCCACAGTGCAACTGCCAGCTGCTGGCGGTTAGCGGGGATGGCCATGCCCTCGGGCAGAACGCTCTTCAGGTAGGCCGTGGTGCCTGCGATATAGGCACCCACGCCAATGGCTGCGCCGCCCACAGCGGCTACTGCCACAATGGCTGCACCGCCGCCGTCACTGTCACCGCCGGGTGCGGGGGTGGGATCGGGGTTCGGGTCCGGCTTAGGATTGGGAGTAGCAGGAACTTCGAACACAGCAGTCAGTTCCACATCATGGTCGGGCATGGTGAAGTATATCTCGTGTGCGGTGCGCTGCTCCTCGGTCAGGTCCAGACCGGTGCAGTTCCAGTTCTTGAACACGCTGGTCTCGGTGTCCTCGTCTGCGGTGGCCTTGAGCTCTGTACCCATGGGCACAGCCTTCAGGTCGGCAACAGCGCTGCCATCCTTCAGGGTGACCTTTGCATAGGAAACAATAAGCTTATAGTTCTCGGGCGCGGGATCGGGCTTAGTAGGAGTAACGAACTCCGCCACCAGATTCACATCATGGTCGGGCATGGTGAAGTACACCACGCGTGCGGTGCGCTGCTCCTCGGTCAGCTCCAGACCGGTGCAGCTCCAGCTCTTGAACACGCTGGTCTCGGTGTCCTCGTCTGCGGTGGCCTTGAGCTCTGTACCCACGGGCACAGCTGTCAGGTCGGCAACAGCGCCGCCGTCCTTCAAAGTGACCTGTGCATCGGTGACCTCGAGTTTATTCGTAGGAGTAACGAACTCCGCCTTCAGGTTCACATCATGGTCGGGCATGGTGAAGTACACCACGCGTGCAGTGCTCTGCTCCTCGGTCAGGTCCAGACCAGTCCAGCACTTGAACACTCTGGTCTCGGTGTCCTCGTCTGCGGTGGCCTTGAGTTCTGTACCCATGGGCACAGCCGTCAGGTCGGCAACAGCGCCGCCGTCCTTCAGAGTGATCGTTGCATCGGAGACATCGAGTTTATAAGTCTTGGGAGCGTTCTCGGTGTACTGTGCCTTCAGCGTGACGTTGTTTGCGGGCATCTTGAAGGTAATGGTTGCACCATCGATGTTCGCATTAGCAGGCAGACCGGTTGCCGTCCAACCAGTGAAGGTGTAGCCTTCCTTCTCGGGTGCGGTGGCAACGAGCTCTGTACCCACAGGTACAGCTGTCAGGTCGGCAACAGCGCCGCCGTCCTTCAGGGTAACCTGTGCATCGGTGACCTTGAGTTCATAGGTCTCGGGAGCATTTGCGATATACTTCGCGTTCAGCGTAACGTTATTTGCGGGCATCGTGAAGGTGATGGTTGCACCGTCGATGTTCGCATCAGCGGGCAGACCGTTCTTCTCCCAGCCGTCGAAGGTGTAGCCCACCTTCTCAGGTGCGGTGACAACGAGCTCTGTGCCCACAGGCACAGCCGTCAGGTCGGCAACAGCGCCGCCGTCCTTCAGGGTGACCTGTGCATCGGTGACCTTGAGCTCATAGGTCTTGGGAGCGTTCTCGGTGTACTCTGCCTTCAGCGTAACCTTGTTTGCGGGCATCTTGAAGGTAATGGTCGCCTTGCTGGTGTCCACGTCAGTGGGCAGACCGGTCACTTTCCAGCCGGTGAAGGTCTTGCCTTCCACCGGCTGTGCAATAACCGTAACGTCCTCATCAAAGACACGCGGTTCGTCCTTCCCATCCACGGTCAGGGTGTAGGTGTTCTTCTTGTACTGCGGGGTCAGCGTGACATCGTTTGCGGGCATCGTGAAGGTGATAGTCGCCTTGCTGGTGTCCGTACCCTCGGGCACGCCATCTACCTCCCAACCGGTGAAGGTGTGACCTTCCTTCTCGGGTGCGGTAAACGTGACTTCCTTACCAAATGCACGGCGTTCTTCCTTCCCGTCCACGGTCAGGGTGTAGTAGATCGGCTCATAGTGGTTCGTCACCCGCACGTCATTGCTGGGCATGAAGAACTGGAGTTCGATCTGCGTGCCGGTGTCGGTGATGGTATACGCATCATCTGCCAGACCTTCGATCTTCCAGATGACGTTATTGCCTTCCTTCTTGTCAACGCCAAGGGTAATCGGAGTGCCCACTTCGCACTCCTTACCTTCCTGAGTATTCCAGTAGTAGCAATACTTCGGCTTGGTCTGCTCGGGCACAACATAGGTGCCTACCTTGTCGGTGATAACATCATTACTGTGCTCACCCACATAGTTCTCATCCGCCGTCACCTTGACGTACACATCGTAGCTGCCGGGGGCGGTGGGAACCGTCTCGCTTTGGCCGGTGCCGTACAGCAGGGTCATCTTCGGGTCGGCATCGTAGTAATTTGTGCCGATGTATTTCACCGTGTTCTTGGTGGCATCATAGTCAAAGTCCTCAACTACGGGCGTGTAGCGGACAGTGTCCTGACCCACAACAATAGAACCGGCCTTGTATTTTTCGCCTTCCTCTGCAATGATGGTTCCCTGATAGCGGCCAAACTTGTTCGCATCCGGTATCTCGTTGATAAAGGTCACGCCTTTGTTTACACCGGTAATGCACTTGAACTCAAGTGTGCTCTTGCCAACGCCTTCTGGGCTGGTCAGCGTGAAGGTGCCATCCCCATTCGCGTTGGGCTTAAAGTCCTCCAGTTTAAAGCCCTCAAAGGGCAGCTTTCCGGCTACGGTGTATCTATCAGGCAGCTGTTCAACGACGCCGTCGTAGTAATCGTCATACTTCACATCAAGCCAGACGTAGTAGGTACCTGCCTCGGTGGGCACTTTTTCCGTAGCGGTCAGCCAATCATCTGTAGCGCTGTACTTAAGGGTAGCCTGCGGAACCGCATCGCCGAAATACTTCGTGCCGTTGTAGCTTGCAGTACCGTTCTTGAGGTCAAAGCGGAAGTCCGTGCTTGTCGGCCGATACTTCCGTGTACCCTCACCGACCAGAAGTTCACCGCCCTCGTACAGCGTGCCCTCTTCGGCACGGATGTACACCTTATAGCTGCCGTACTCGGCTTCGGACGGGAAGTGGTCGAACTCCTTGTTGTCGTAGGTACGCACATAGACGAGGCTCAACTTACCCACGCCCTCCTGATCGCAGGTAATGATCGGGTCCTCCGGAGTCCCGCTAACCGTAAAGTTGCTCTCCTTCAGGGCAGAGAAGGGCAGCTTTCCGCTGGCAGCCACGTTCACTACAATGGGCTCGCCGTCATTCTTGGCGGTCAGGGTCAGGGTCTTGCCATCTGCGGAAAGCTGTGCGCCGTTGTAAGCGCTGACATCCTCGCCGTTGATATTCGTGACCTTTGTGCTGAAGGTGAGCGTTACCGCAGTATTGCCGACAAGGTAAACCGCGTCTGCTGCTACGGCGTTGCCGTTAACGGCTTCCACAGTGCCGTCTGTGATCATCAGCTTGCTCTGCTGCTGACCGGCGGCAAGGTATTTGCTTTCAATATAGCCGCAGCTTACCGTATTGGAAACAGCGACCTCGCTGTTATTACCCGTCAGGCTGCCAAGGATCACGGCATTCTGGATGACCGTTTTCTCCGAGGCATAGTTCGGCAGCTGGACATCGTGGAACACGCCGCCGGTGACCTCGCTGTTCTGGTTCAGCTGGACCTCAGCGTTGAATGCGCCGCCGGTGATCTTGCCATAAGCGCGGACGACATCCTGGAAAGTGCCGCCTGCGATGGTGCTGTTTTCATCCATGTAGACATCCTTCTGGAAGGTGCCGTCCTGAATGATGGTGTTCTCCGCACCAACAGAGCCCTCTGCCACGATGCCGGTGACAGTCACATTTGCAAAAGTGATCTGCTCCACGGCAATGGCCTTATGGTAGGGGTTGATGGTATCCGAAGAAAGGTCCACCGGGTTGCCGTCCGGGGTGGTGATGTAGAGCGCCGCGCGTGTCCTTCCGTTCTCTTCCATGGTGGCGTACTTCCAGCCCAGACCCTCATAGAGGTTAGCCGTCATGCCCTCGCCGCTCACCGGCACACCGGTCACGCCGGTCAGGTCGGGCAGACCCTCTTCGGTAATGCGCAGGGGCTTGAGGTCGCTTGGATCGGTGGACTTATTCACAAAGATCTTTGCGCCGTCATTCTTGCCGGTAATGCGCAGCACCTTGCCGTCGGCAGAGGTGTTGGCGTTGTAGTTTTCGACCGGTGCATCGTTGATGCTCAGCACATCGGTGTTCAGGGTAAGCTTTGCGCTGCCTGCGCCCACCAGATAGATGGTATTGGTGGAAAGAGGCAGAGTTCTGCCGTTCATCGCAGTCACACCGCCGTTGCGCACCACCAGCGTGCTGAGCTGCTGTCCTGCGGGCAGCAGCTTCTGGATGCCGTCAGGCAGTTCGCCCAGAACCGTATCCGAAATGGTGTAGGTGTTATTGCCATAGGTATTGAAATTGCAGCTCTGGATCACCGCATTGGCAATAGAGCAAGAGCCATTGCAGAACAGGGAATCAAAGGTGCCGCCGGTGATCTCGACCGCACTGTTCCCATTGATCGAGTTGATGCCCACGCTGACATTGTGGAAGCTGCCGCCGCTGATCTTACCGCTGGTGATCGTCAGTCGGCCGTTTTCGCCAAACTCACCGCCGGTAACATTGGCATTGGTGATCTCGACAGGGCAGTTGATAGGCACATCGCTCAGCGCGCTGAAGTCGAAGTCCGCGCCGCCCCGATCCAGGATCTGCAAAGTGCTTTCATTGCTGCTGTCGTTGGGGTAGCAGTTATAACCCCAGCCGTTGCCCATGTAAACACGGTGCAGCTTTGCGTCCGTGTCCTCGTCCAGACTGTCCACATAGGTCACGTCGGTCAGATCGGGCTGACCCTCATTGTTAAAGCGCAGTTCTGTGGTGCCAAGTACCACAGGAACCAGCTTCATGGGTGCGTCGTCCTGCGCCGGGATCATGTTAAAGCTGGCGGAAAGCGTTTTTCCGTCTGCGCTGATGGAGATCGTGGCAATCGTAGAGCCAAAGTATGTGAAGGCGTAATTTTGGGTACCGGCGGGCAGTGCCATGACACTGCCGCCGGTAGAGGCTACCGCCCACGCATTGCAGCCAGTGTCGCTTTCCACTGCCAGCTTCAGGTTTCTCCCGGTGCCGGAATAGTCGAACGGCTTGACGATATAGATATCCCCGGTTTCCTTCCGGCCGTTCAGGGTGCAGTTCTCCGGCAGGATCAACTTGTGTGCCTGCTGCTTCGTGCCGGCGCTCAGACCGGAGATATCGCGGAAAAAGCCGCCCCGGACATTGCCGCCGTTCTCGGTCAGCTTATCGTAGGTGCCGCCGTCAATGGTGCCCAGATTCAGCTCCACATCGGCGTAGCTGCCGCCCAGAACGTAGACGCCGTACATATTGTCGGCTTCTATCAAAAGTGTACCGGTGACAGTGCCATCCAGCAGATAAACCGTGTAACTATTAGCATTCTTGACGGTCACATTGCAGCTGACCGTGCCGTCCAGAATGTACTCGGTATCTTCACTGCCGGTACCGGTGATGGTCAGCCCGGTAGTTTCGTCAAAGCTCCAGCCGGTACCGGACGCTGCCTTGGGTAGACCGTTCGTACCGATCTTGATCTTGACCACCTGATTTTTTGTTTCAGAGTTCGTACCAACATCCTCATACTCGTTTTCCGAGCTGTAAGTGATGCTGTTGGTCTCTTCCGCCGCCGCGGAAGAAAGCCCTGCCCCTGCATCTGCAAATGCGGATACAGGGAGAATGGAGAGCACCATACTGAGTGCCAGTATCATGCTCACGATGCGTTTTTTCATGATATCCTCTCCTTTGTCGGTTGATTTGTCCGGCTATACCCCCAAACGGCACAGCCGGAACGGACAAAAACGCCAAGTTGAGTATAGCACCAAAATTCAAGGAAATAAAGCGCTTTTGCGGGCAGCACCTGCCAAAAAATGGCGCAAAATTATGGGCAAAATCACGATACGGGGGGGGGGTATGCTTTCCCCCATAAAAAAGCAGTTCCGAAACGCCCGCAGGCGTTTCGGAACTGCAATACAAAATATTCTTTCCGCTCTTTATGCCCAAAGCACACGCGGCGGGCATTCAAAACCGTTTTACTTGCCCGCCAGCAGCACCGCCAGCACGGCTTTCTGGACGTGCAGACGGTTCTCTGCCTCGTCAAAGATCTCGTCCGCGTGCTGCTCGAACAGGGCGGTGGAGATCTCCTCGCCCCGGTGGGCGGGCAGGCAGTGCAGCACCAGCACGTCCGGCTTGGCGTTTTCCAGCAGACGGCCGGTGAGCTGGAAGCCCACAAAATCCCGCAGACGCTGCTCGCTCTCGGCGGTGCCGGGGGCGGTGGTGTTCCACGCGGCGGTAGCCACGATGTCCGCGTCCCGCAGACCCTCGGCGGGGTCGGTGGTCAGGTGGAAGGCATTGCCGTATTTGTGGGCAAACATCAGCACATCCGCTGCCGGGCGGTAGCCCGGAGGACAGACGCAGGATACCTGCATCCCCGCCAAAAGGCCGCCCACGATCAAACTGTTGGCCATGTTGCTGCCGTCGCCCACAAAGCAGAGCTTCAGCCCTGCCAGCGTGCCCCGGCGCTCCCGAATGGTCATCAGGTCAGCCAGCACCTGACAGGGGTGGGCGTAGTCAGTCAGGCCATTGATCACCGGAATGCCGGAAAGCTCCGCCAGCTCCTCCAAGTCCCGCTGGCGGTAGGTGCGCCAGACGGCACAGTCGTAGTAGCGCCCCAGCACCCGGGCGGTGTCCCGCAGGGGCTCGCCGCGTCCGGCCTGCAGCTCGGCGGTGTTCATGTAGTTGCCAAGGCCGCCCATCTGGTACACGCCCACCTCAAAGCTGGTGCGGGTGCGGGTGGACGCTTTAGAGAACAGCAGCGCCACGCTTTTGCCCGCCAGCAGCGGCTCGGTGCGGCCCGCCTTGCAGTCCGCTTTCAGCTGGTCTGCCACATCCAGAATGTGGGTCAGCTCGGCGGGGGAAAGGTCGCTCATTTTCAGCAGATTTTTCATGCCTGCTCCTTCGGAGCCGTCGGCTCCATCGTGCCCAGCACCTCGGCCAGCACCTCCAGCGCCATGTCTACTTCGTGCTCGGAGACGGTCAGCGGAGGCAGCAGACGCAGCCGGGTCTTTGCGGTAAGCACCAGCAGGCCCTTTTCGCGGCAGGCAGCCAGCACATCCGCAGCCTGCACGTCAAAGAATTCGATGCCCACCATCAAGCCGATGCCGGAAATGTTCTTGACGTGGGGCAGCTTTGCCAGACCGGTGCGCAGCTGTACGGCGCGCTCGCTGACCTGTGCAAGGAAGCTCTGGTCCAGACGGTCCACCACCACGTTGGCACCGGCGCAGACCACCGGATTGCCGCCAAAGGTAG
>OWIX01001052.1_pt1 | contig 15375 bp, 8 predicted proteins | sample 1732851 | NCBI WGS metagenome assembly OWIX01 (sample SAMN05065761, study PRJEB22554) | human gut metagenome | biome: ENVO:2100002; feature: ENVO:00000062; material: ENVO:00002003 | host: Homo sapiens | place: USA
GATCTACACCCTAGAGTTCGTCGGCAGCGTCAGATGTGTATAAGAGACAGCAGAATACAGGTTATAAATAATTAAGTATTGTTTTATATGTACCCGGCTATGGAAAATGCTTTTTTCCATAGCCGTTTTTTTTGAAAAACAGTCTTCAAAATATAAAGAAAAGACTTGTACTTCTTGCTCTTTCTCTTGTGAATATAATGACATTTATCCTACCTTTTGGGTATCTTCCTGAATAAATACTAAATAAAAGTTCTTTGGAAAAGCAAATTGACAGAATAGAATTTGCAATTTGTCATGGTTTCTATAAAATAGCCATTATCCAATTGTAATTTTTTATGGCAGTTTATAGAGTGGATAAACTGAGTTTTTATATCTTTGGACATCATTAAACCACAATGAACAATGGATGAAACATTAAGGAAACAAATTGATGCTTGGACAGAAACTGACGAGCATGGTAGAATTGTTGATATGTTAGGACAGATTTCGCCTGAAGAAAGAGATTCTGAAGCTACAGGTTTGCTGGCACGTGCATATAACAACCTGGGTGAATATGAAAAAGCTTTGGAGTTACTTGATTCCATCGAGGAGGAAGAAGCCGGAGATACTAATTGGAACTTTCGGAAAGGGTATGCACTTTACTTTCTCGACAGATACAAGGAAGCTTTGGCTTGCTTTAAGAAGGCGGACGAACTGACTCCGGAAGATGAAGATACGATTGAGTTCATCCGTAGTTGCAACAGTCACCTGCCTTTCCGGAAGCGGGTGAAGGACTTTTGGAAGTGGTTTACCGATAACGAGGAGGAGCTCTCCCGGATTGTTGAGAACCGCGGGCAGCTTGACGGTGGTGATGCTGTTGAGTTTGTTACCGCCGGTACGAATTTGATAGATGAGGATGTGCATTTTAATCTGGGTGGAGACTATGAATTCACATTCTCCGTAGAGGGCAATACACATTTGTTCTATCTCTATCCCTACATTGTGTCGCAAATGCCTGCACAATTCAAGGATAAATGGCACTTTTTTCCTTTCAATCAGGGGACGGATGCAAGTTTCTCTTTCGGCATGTATGGGGCGAATGTAGATATGGCTCAGGTGCAGGTATCTGCTGCTTATCAGGAAGATATCAATGCTTTCAATATCCATTTCTATGAAGAACAGTTATGCTCTCTGGAAGAAGCACAAAGCTATAATGCTTATTATATCATGATGGAGATTATGCTGGGTGAGGGACTTTCTTACCAGTATATTGCCAGTGTGGAGCGTGCAGATGCTCCATTGGAGAATATGATAAAGCTTCCTGAACTCAGAGCCTACATTACAGATACATTAAAGGCTCATGGTAAGGAGATATTTGATAATCCGCAGCAAGTCTATACCAGCTATCGTTTTGAGCCTCAGGAGAACGAGGAATTACGTTTTGACGTCATGGCAGGCAGCTCCTGCTTCCAGCCTTTGGTGGCCAATTATTATAATGGTTCCACAGAACTGTTCGACCGTTTGAATGGATTTGGTGCGCAGGCTGTATTTATCGCTTTCCCCTATGAAAATAAGGAAAAAGGTGATGGGAAGAAAGTGCTGGATTTCCGTTATGAACTGGAAGACCGCCTGGCGGCGGAATTGCTTGAACCGGAAGGTTTGGGACTTTTATTAGGGGGAGCTATCGGTACCGGTACCTGCTATATTGATCTTCTTTTGTTTGATGAGTCGGCATTTATGGAAAAGATTGTTCCATTTCTGAAAGACTATCCCCAATATCACTTCTATCTTTCCGACTTCCGTCAGGGTAGTGACTTGTGCAGACTGTATGAAACGGAGGATGACGAGTCTGAAGAATAAAATGAATCTATAATTATAAATATATCACAACCATGAGTATAGGTTTCAGATTAACAACGAAATGCAAAAGTATTTCTTCATTCCAGAAATTGTTGGATGTAGTTGCCGCCCGGCACGAGGCATCTGTCAGTCATACAGAAGATTATTCTGAATTATCAGTCTGCCGTTTAGGAAATATATTCTTCAATTATGAACAGGAAGAAGATGATATAGCTGTCATAGGTGATTGTCAGACTAACCTGTTGGGAGCAGGTTTTCATAAGGCTGCGATAGATATCGTTGACGAGTTGGTAGAACTGAGAGACTTCTCTACTGAGGTGGAGGACGATACGGAATATTATGAGCATAGGGACTTTGAACGGATGCGTTCCGAACATTTCTATCGTTGGTTGAACGCCATCGTAGAACTCTGCCGTGAACGTATGAAGGAGAATTGCAGCATGTCTGCCATTTGTTGGGATTGCAATAAGTACATGCCCCGTGGGATAGAAGGAACGGTGGTATCTCCTTTCGGAAGAATATGTCCGGAGCACTTAGTCGAACGGATAAAAGATGAAGGTATCGAGAGGTTGGCAAGCGAATTTTTCATGTGGAATAATGAAGAGCGTGATGCATTATTCTATCGGAATACGGCTTTGAGTGCCTTGTGGGAAGATTGCTATTTTATGCCTTCCGCGCGTAGCGAAGAAGATATGGAAATCAATTCGTTTATTATAGAAAACTTGGAGAAGGCTGCCGCAATGGATACGTCTCTTGCTTTCCCGAAAGAAGACTATCTGTTGCTTTGTCGTTTGGTGGAAAAAGAGCCGGTAGATGTTTCTGCATTGCCGGATTTCATAAGTGAATTTCCGATTGGTTATCGCAAGGACAAAGTGACCTATACATTAGGAAATCTGAAGTTTGATCTTCCGGGTAATTACCTTTATTTTGAAGAGGATGATTCTCGCGGGTATTATGATGGAGAAGACGAGAATTGGCATGTAGTGCGGATGTTGGCGTATTCTATGCCCGATGACGAAGCGGACTATCTGGAAGACGATGAGAATGTGCTGATTGAAGAGAAGTTTTTTGAAAACGGTAAGTGCAGGCTTTATGATCTGGGTGGAGAAGAAGACAGTGATGAATATGTGTGCCAGTGCCAGATTATCACTGAACATCAGTTCACCCTGTTTACTCTTTCGTGCGAGGGAAAGGATGAAGCAATGGGCTTTTCAGCTGACTTTATTGATCATCTGATTGCTACCAAAACGAACAAGCATGATAAGTTGCTTCAGCAAATAGAACAATGGAACGCGGACGATGAAGAACAGAAGATAATTGACGCTATTCTGAAAGTTCCTGAAGAGGAGAGAACTGCGGAATTGACGGGGCTTCTGGCGCGCTCATACAATAATCAGGGGAATTATAATGAAGCCATTGAACAGCTTCTTTCAGTAAAGGAAGAATGTAAGGAAGATGCGCTTTGGTTCTATCGACTGGGTTATGCTTATTATTATCTGAACCAACTGGATAAGGCGCAGAAAGCCTTTGAACGTTCATTGGAATTGGATCCCAGCGATGAAGATGCGAAGGAATACATTGAAAATTGTAAGAATGGTGTTTTGCCTCATAATCCTGAGATGTACGAAGAGGAGGAATTGGATGCTCTTGAAGCGCATATTGACAAGTTCTTCGGTCATTCGGATCATGTGTTCCATGAGATTGCCTCACCGGATATCCATGTGGATATCTTTATTGTCGAGCCGACGGCTGAAAGGAATTATTACACGCTGGTCACATCGGGCATGGGTGCCCATCGGATGAATGTACCTAAGGAACTGGCTGAGTATAAGCTGGAGCGTGCGGAGATAGTGGTATATTTACCTGCCGACTGGAATATTTCTGACCATGAAGAAAAGAATTACTGGCCGCTACGTTGGCTGAAGATACTTGCCCGTCTGCCATTGGAAGAGGATTCCTGGTTAGGTTGGGGACATTCTGTACCCAACGGGAAACCGTTTGCAGAGAATACTCAGCTTTCCAGTGTATTATTGATCAATCCGGAGAATGTGGAAGAAGGAGCTGCTGTTTGCCAATTGCCTAATGGGGAAGAAGTGAATTTCTATCAGATGATTCCATTGTACGAAGAAGAAGTCAATTTCAAGATTCAGAATGGTGCGGAAACATTGTTAGGGAAGATGGGAGAAATAAGTGCAGTGGTAGATATTCATCGTTTGAATGTCTGCGAGGGATTTGGGCGGCCGAAAGAATAGGGATTTCACCACAGAGTAACACAGAGGTTCACAGAGTTTTATTTTCTTGATTTAGAAATTATTGAACTCTGTGAACCTCTGTGTTACTCTGTGGTGAAATCTCTTAATCCTGAGAAACAAAAGTGATAACGGAACGTGCAGGAATTACTGCTATCTGTTCGTTTTTCAGTTTCTTAATGGGTAGAAGATCTTCACCTGCTTCATCTGAGGTGCGGTAGCCTTGCCATGACTTTACTTTGGAACCATCCACTTTGAAAGTGAAATTTTTCTCCTGATCAGCGTAGTTGATAACTACCATTACCCATTGTCCGTTTGTATTCTGATAAGCAGAACACATGAGTCCTTGGGGATCAGTATCTCCTTCCGGGATTACCTGTCCGGATTTGTCTGTTGCCTTAATAGACATGCGTACAGCTCCCGGGCGTATAAAGCGGCTGTAATTACCTAATATCCATAATAATTTGGAGTCTTCCACTTTACCGTCATGAAGATCGGGATCAGTGTATTCGCGTAGCAATCCGTCTTTGTAGTCACCTCCTATGGCACGCCACCACTGCCAGCTACGTGCTCCTGCATAAACAATGTCGTGATGAATGATACGGGCCACATAGAGGGCTGTTTTCATTGTATGATCAAATCCACCGCCTCCGCCAATTTCTTCATCGTTCCCCATAATGCAGGTTTCCGTTTGCCAGAAGTCAACTTTGTATTTGTCCAATGTATCACGTAACTGACGACGGTAATCTCTCAGACTTTTTAAAGGTGTATTGGTCCAATAGCTGTGCCCTGTAATGAGATGGGGGACATTCGGGGTGTTTCCCAAATAAGTATCTACACTGTCGGGGCAGAAGAAAGATTGTATTTCGTATCCACGTTCATGGTTTGTCATATGTGTGGAGAACATACAACGATAGTCTGACGCTTCGCAGATGGTGATTTCCGTATCAATACCCTCTTTTACAAACTCTTTGCTGATGAGGCGTACGGCACGGGCAATTTCTTTCTTTGTTGCCGGGGTACCTTCTTGTTTGGGACCTATCCAATTCCAGTGTCCGTCCGGTTCGTTGAAAGGGGAGAGGTAATCGAACTTAATGCAGTCTTTCTTTTCAACTCCTTTGATCACATTTGCCAGAAAACGGGCGAAGTCTTCATAATGTTCCGCTTTCAGATTCAGTGTGCCGTCACGTCCGGTGTTGGTGGCAAGCCCGTTTTGAGTGAAGTAAACGGGTGGAGAGTTTAGGAAAGCAAGGAATTTATTGACTCCACGTTCCTTTGCTAATCGGAGGAAATTACGCTGTCCCTGTTGTTTGTCCCAATCATAACTTCCGTCCGGTTGCAGGAAACATTCGGTACGCATCCAAGGGGAGCCTATCTGACTGGCTTCGCCCTGTTCCGTACTTCCTGCACCTACATTGAAGCGCCACAGAGAAAGCCCGATTCCTTTGGGTTTTCCGTTAGTGTCATTGTCAGTACTGAACAACCAGTCAGCTACTTGGTCCTGTTTCTCCTGAGGCCATTTGCCTATGATGTGCATGCTCCAGGCATCCGAAGCACTGAAATGATCCATGGTTTGCTGAGGCTGTTCGGGAATAATCTGATAGTTTATATCTGCTTGTGGTGAACACGAAGTAGTTATTGCGGCGAGGGCGAGTAATAATACTTTGTATTTCATATAAATATTTGTTTTTAGAGGGTTATTTAGCATTCAAGACAATCTCTGTTCCTTGTAAAAGTGGTGAAGTAAACTTTACGCGAATCTGACCTTTCTCACCCGTGGTCTGTATGTAGGTAAGTAGACGTCCGTGGAAGGCACGATGGCGATTATCGGTGTAGTCACTCATGTCGCTGTTATCGGAACCTTCGAGCCCCAGTAAATGTGCCGGACCTTCGATGGTACAAGTAATGTCATTATCGCCTAATTTCACTACGACACCCTTTTCATCTATCACTTCTACAATGAGATGCGCTGTAGCGCGGTTGCAAGATAGATTGGTACGATCGGCACTTACACGGAGAGCGTAGGGGCGACCAGAGGTTTTGATGGAATAGCTGGACAATATATTTCCGTCTTTATCGCAGCCTTCGGCTTTCAATTCACCCGCCCGATAGGGAATATCCCAGTAGATGATACCTGTCTTTTCATCATAGGGTTTCATCTCACCTAGCACTTTTCCATCAAGTAACAGACGTGCTTGTGGAGCATTGGTATAGCAGACTACACGTATTTCCTGACCAGGATCATAGTTCCATATATCCCATGCATCGGGTGACAGGAAGGTACGCCGGGAGTTTTTGAAACGATCCGGTATGGGATAAGTACCCACATAAGTAACCGGTTTTTCGCACCATAAGGAAGCACGGAAGTGACCGCGGGGTTTGGGGAAACTACCAAAGTCGAGCAATCCGGTATATAGTCCGCGTGAGGGCCATGCACCCGATTCACCAAGGTAGTCGGTACCCGTCCAGATGAATTGTCCGAAGATGAATTCTTTATCCTTTACGGCATACCAGGCTTCAAGACCGGAACCGTTTTCGCTACCATAAATGACACGGTTGGGATAGGTGGCATGATCTTCATCATAGCGGTTTTCAGTATAGTTGTATCCTACTACATCGATGGCTTCGGGATATTCTGTTTGATTGGACATAACAACTCCTGCCAGTGCTCCCGTTACGGGGCGTGACGTATCGACAGCACGGACGCATGCAGCCAGTCGTTTGGCTATCTTTCCGATACGCATGGCATCAGGAGCATCCGGTTTGTAACCGCCAAACATGGGTTGATTGATGGTTGATCCGTCAAGAATAGGATGCGAGTAAGGATCATTCGGATAATCTACTTCATTACCAATACTCCACATGAAAATGGAAGGATGATTGCGGTCGCGACGTACCATATCGGTTACATCCTGTTCAATCCATTCTTCGAAGAAATCGAAAGAACCGTCATAGGCGGGTTCCCCCTTATTCCAGCCTTTCACCCATTTACGTTTCGGGAATTCCCATTCATCGGATGCTTCATCCATGATGAGAAGTCCCAGTCGGTCGCATAGATCATATACAACGGGAGCCTGTGGATTGTGGCTCATGCGGATAGCATTTACACCTATTTCTTTCAGATTGTTTAAACGGCGCTCCCATACTTCCGGAGGTACTACAGCGCCGAGTACACCGGCATCATGATGCAGGCATACACCCTTGACCTTCATCCAGTTGTCATTGAGCGCAAATCCTTTATTAGGGTCAAACTTCAGTGTACGGAGTCCTACTTTAGTCTCACATCCATCGATACGTTGTCCATTGCTGAGCAATTCCGTTTTTAGTGTATAAAGGTAAGGATCGTCCAGATTCCAACGGTGAGGGTTAGTTATTTTCAGTGTGAGATTTTCTTTAGTAATACCTTCTTTACCGTCAGAAACACGGGTGCGGCGTTGCGCTACTTGTTTGCCGGCAGCATCGTATAGTGTAGCCGAAAGTTCAAGTCTGTCGTTGGTTGCTATGTGTTTCTGTACTTCCATATCGACGGCTATGGTAGCCTGTCGGTTGGTCAGAGAAGTGGCATGCCAACCTGTGCCCCATTGTGCCAGGTGTATTTCAGGGGCGGCAATTAGCCATACGTCACGATATATGCCCGATCCTGTATACCAACGGGAATCAGCATAGCGGCTATGGTCCACACGTACACTTAACACGTTGTCCCCCTCTTTCAGATAAGGAGTCATGTCGTAGAGAAATGAGATATAACCGTTAGGGCGTTTGCCAAGCAGATGTCCGTTTAAATAGACTTCACTGCGATTGTATACTCCTTCGAAATAGATATAATGGCGTGGGGCGTCATCCGTGATCTTGAAATGTTTGCGATACCAGCCGATTCCGCCAGGTAAATAGCCGGTGCAGCTTGCTAAAGAAGGTGAAAGTTGTCCTTCAATAGACCAATCATGCGGCAATCTGAGTTTGCGCCATTCGCTGTCATTGAAGGCGGGATTTACAATGGTTGAGTCATCGGTCAGCCGGAAGAGCCAATCTTCATTGAATTTGGTGGCATTACCAAATGAAACCTGCGCCTGTGCCGGAAGGCCGGTGAGCAGGGCTGTCATGAATACAGTCAGCGTGAATATAGCGTTTTTCATTTTGGATGATTATTTTAGATTATACACTACTGTGGTTACACTTTCCGCTTCCAAAAGTACAGATTCTCCGGCAGATACGATGGCTTCTGTCAGTTTTTTGCTATTGGTAGTGGTGTAGGTCCGGATTGACGTAGCTTCGTTGCTCCATCCTTCATGAGTTTCGCTTAGGCGGACATTCTTGCTGGACATATTGGTGAAGACGGCTACTATTTTATCTCCTTGCGGGGATAGCCATGCTGATCCAAAGAAGTTGAGCGATTCAGTCAGCTGCATGTTGATACGTTGGTATCCGGGGCGGATGAACAGACTGTAATTACCCAATACCCAAAGGGTGGCAGTGGGTTGGAAGGTACCTTCTTTTTCTATGTTGTCATTGTTGTCGTTGATTCCTCCACCGGGTACGAGGGATATCAGAAGAAAACGGTTTTTATGTCCCCAACGGGCTACGTCCATGGAAGTCCAGTAGCTCCATGAAGATACTCCTGCTACGGTAAGGTCATTGTGTATCACTCTCGACATATAAAATGCGATATCCATTTCTGTAGCATTGTCATATCCTACAAATTCTGTGTTGCTGTAGTTGTCTCCCAGCATGCTCCATTCACTTTGCCATACATCTACACCATATTGCGTTGCTGCTTGTGCCACTTGCTTACGTACGCTGCGCATACCGTCCCAAGTACCATCGGTCCAATAGCTATGACCGCAGATTAGTTTCTTTACATGATTTAAGTTACCTACATAAGCTGACGAGCCGGGGGTGAAAAAGGCAGACATAACGTTACTGCGATTGGCATCGTCTTTGGTCTTATATAAGTATTCCCAGTCGCCCGATTCACCGAGTAGGATATCGGTAGACAAATTACGTTCGGTTAAGGCATCATCCAGTTCGCGGGCCAATCTGGCAACTTCGTCATTGGTCCAGCCGCTTCCTTCTTGTCCTCCATCCCAGTTGTATTGCGGTTCGTTGACCGGTGAGATGTGCGTCACAGGATAACCTTTATCTATGTAGTATTGAGCTACATCGCCCATGTAAGCGGCAAAGTCATCGTAGCAATCGTTTTTCAGGTTTGATACTCCTCCTTGGTTGGAGAAACCTTTGCCGTTCTGTGTATATTGTACGGGTGGTGTATTGCTGAAAAGGACGATACTTTCGCAACCGAACTCTTTAGCACGGTTCAGGAAATAACGTTGCCCTTCGCAACGATTCCAGTCAAGGGTCAAGTCGTTTGTCAGGTATGACTCTGCGCGACGGGATTTATCGGTAATGCCGCTTGCATCACCTTGTTCGGCAGTTCCACCGCCCAGGTTTACACGCCACATGGAGAGACCGATACCTTTGGGGCTTCCTGCCTGGATTTCGGAAGAGAAGAGTAATTCGGTGATTTTCTCACGGCTGTTGGTCCAGTATTTACCTACATAGGAAGGATTCCAGCAGTCTGATGCACCGAATCCTGTGATAGTCTGATAGGTTTTTCCAGCATTAATGGTGACTAGTTTCTCTACACTATTCGGTACATCCGGTTGATCGGGGGTATCGGGTGTAGAAGGAGAATCGTCACTGCAAGCCATAAAGGAAAGCAGGGACAGCAGAGTGAAATAATATTTTAGCTTCATAAATATTCGATGGTTTAAAAAAGACTGTCGCGGATAATCTATTATGAAACTATCCGCGACAGAGTATAAAGACCTATTGAAGAATTCTATTTAGACATTCACCGGGGTTAATTCCAACCCGGATTCTGAACGATAGAACCATTAGACATTGTGATTTCATACAAAGGAATGGGGAATACCATGTCGCGGTTTTCATCAAAGCCAGCACCTTTATTACTTGCTTCGCCCTGGTTCTCCCATTCATAGAGGTCGCGGGTAGCGGCATCTGTGTTATATTTAACGAAAGTACCATTGGTTCCCAGCAGATTGGAAATCACCTTCTTGCCATTGTCGTCGGTCCAGCGGCGGATGTCATACAAGCGATTTTGCTCCCATGCTAATTCCAGGCGACGTTCCAGACGGATATCTTTGCGGAGATCGTTGCCGCTTGATTTTACATCCTCCAGGTTTACGCGGTTACGTACTTCATTGAGGTATTTACGTGCTGTAGCGTCATCACCCAGTTCGTTGCAGGCTTCGGCATACATCAGCAATACATCGGCATAGCGCAAGATGCGGTGATCCAAAGGAATCTTGTCTGTATTGTACACTTCCGGACGCTTTTCGATAGGTACGAAATATTTGCGGACGATACGTGCCGATTTATGTTGTGCAGGGTCAATTATATAGCAATCCGGATCCCAACCATACTTCTCGATATAAGTCTTGTAATTAGCCATGTCTTTGCTATTTTCAATGAACTTATCGAAGTTATCTTCACCGGCAATCTCGGTACATCCGGTTTTGATGATAGTCCAGCGAAGGCGTTCGGTATCACCTGCGTCAATGTAAGCCTGTTCGAGGTTGGCAGTAGGCTGGCCCCAAGACCATCCGTCGCCGGGACCATTACGTGCACCGGTGATTATTGTCAGTGAACCACCTAATGAATAAGTACCGTCGTACATATACTGTACTTCAAACAGACTCTCTTTACTGTTGTTGTGATCAACACTCCATACATCACCGAAGTTATCAAGCAGTTCGTACTCTTTGCTGTCGATAACGGTTTCCAATACATCATGTGCTTCTTGCCACTTTTCCTGATAAAGGTAAACTTTACCTAGCAGGCCTAAGGCTGCACCACTGGTAGCACGCCCCATATCGGTGGCAGCATATTCACTACGTTTTGGCAACGCGTCGGCGGCAGCTTTCAGATCATCTTCGATGAACTTATATACATCTTCGGCAGAAGCGCGGGTAATGCCTTGTATCTCCTCGGGCAACAGGAAGCTTGTAACGAGAGGTACACCGCCGAAGTTTCTTACCAGTTCGAAGTAGAAATATCCACGCAGGAAGCGGGCTTCGCCTATCAGGCGGTTCTTCATGTCTTCGTCCGAGAATTCGGATTGTGAGATGCGTTCTACGGCTACGTTGCAGCGTAAGATGCCTTTATAACGGTATTGCCAGAAGTTTGAGATGGCTCCGTTGCTCTGTCCTGTACCCTGATAATGTGCTAAAGAGATATAATCACTCTGGCTTTGGGTTGTATTTCCCATCCAACCGTCATCGCTGCACATTTCGGAAAGTAACCATACCGTATTGATGTTCCACCAACCACCGAAAGTGATGGCCTGGTAGCAACCGGTGATGAATGACTCGGCTTCCTCTACACTTTGGAAATAGGTGTCGAGATTTTGTTGCCCACGCACTTCCTCGGTCAGGAAGTCCTCGCAAGAGGTGAATGTCAGCGAGGCAATCAATGTCAATATTGCTAATATCTGTTTCATTGTTATCAAGGATTAAAATTTAAAGTCAATACCAAACAAGAATGTACGTGGGTTGGGATAGGCAATGCCATCGATACCTGTTTCGATTACACTTCCATCATTACCAATCTGCGGACGTTCGGGATCCATACCTGAATAACCGGTGATAGTGAACGGATTCTGTGCTGAGAATGAAAGACGCAACTCTGTTCCGCGCAGCAGCTTCTTGGGAAGAGTATAACCTACCTGAAGCAGTTTGCATCGCATGTACGAACCGTCTTCTACAAAGAAGCTGGATACGCGTGTATAGTTCTGGTTCAGGTCGTTGTATGACAAGCGTGGAATGTCATTGCTGGTACCTTCGCCATGCCATGCTTTTTCCAGCGTGCCTGCCCATACGTTCTGCCCGCTTACCCCGGAATATAATCCTTTGGTTTTATTAAAGATATCGTTGCCGAGTGTTCCGTAGAAGTTAGCTGTGAAGTCGAAGTTCTTGTAATTGAAGCCCAGATTCAAACCTACCATAAGGTCTGGATAAGGGTTACCGATCCATGTCTTATCGTTTTCGTCCAGTACACCGTCATGATTCAAGTCCTTGAAGCGGATATCACCTGGCTGTGCTTTATCCTGTATCAGTTTTCCATGCTCGTTGGTATGAGCATATACCTCGCTCCAGTTTTGGAAGATACCATCTGCCACGTATCCGTAGAACCGTGAAATTAAACCACCGTCTTCGTTACGGATGATCTGATCACTATTGAACCCACCAGTCTGAATAGGTCCGTCTCCAGAGAATTTGATAGCTCTGTTTTTCACAGCTGAAAGGTTTACACCTACATTGTAAGAGAAATCAGATACTTTATCCTGCCAGTTCAGGCTTAATTCCCAACCGCTGGCTTTCATACTACCGATGTTCATCCATACAGTGCTGTTCCAATCGGGATAACCGATAGCGAAGATATTCTGTTTCTGATAGAGCATGTTGCTGGATTTCTTTTGGAAATATTCAAAAGTTACACCTAGGCGGGAGTTTAGGAATGACATGTCCACACCTACGTTCCAATCTTCCACTGTTTCCCATTGCAGTTGATTGTTTCCTACGCCTGATATCATGGTACCGGGTACACGGACGGGAGTTGAACCAAATACATAGTCAGCTTGTCCCAGTAGGGTAAGAGTAGCATCGTTGTCGATGTTCTGGTTACCTACACGACCCCAACCACCACGTAGTTTCAGATTGCTGAATACCTTCTGGTCTTGCATAAAGCTTTCGCTGATGATGCGCCATGAAGCAGATACCGCGGGGAAGATAGCATATTTGTTTCCTTTGGGGAAGCGGGAAGAACCATCGGCACGGATAGATGCTGTCACATAGTAACGGTTATCATAGTTATACATGATACGTCCCAAGTATGATATCAACGTGTTGTAGGTGGTAGTACCGTCACCTTTCTGATTCTGTGTACCGGCATTTACTTCCTGCATGATGTCCATATTGTTGGGCACATCGTCGCGTGAAGCCTTGGTCTGGAACCATGCAAAACGTTCTGCTGTGAAACCACCCATTATATTGAGGTTATGCTTTGAAGCAAAAGTGTCAGAATAAGTTGCAGTATTGGTCCAGTTCCAGTCGAGCCATTCTTGCATTTCACGGGAAACATTACTCAATGTAGATTGTTCCAAAGCGTCGATATAGAATTCGGGTGTGAATCCATCCGAGCGACGGAAGTGGGCATTAGCTCCGAATTGTGTACGTAAGGTAAGCTTTTCAATCGGATTTACTTGTAAATAGGTGTTTACAATGGCACCCATTTCACGTGAATGTCCATTCTGGCGTGACAACGAACCGGCTGGGTTCCATTCCTGATTGTTGTAAGAACGCTGATAGTTGTTAAACTCATTGTCCACCCATTGATCTTGTGGTTTAAATACAGGAGTTGTCGGATCCATGGACATAGCAGCTGAGAAAAGGTTGGGAGTATCATCCCATGATTCTACGCGCGGTGCAATGTCAAAACCCATTTTTACGTATTTGTTGAAGGTATATTCCGTATTGAGACGTGCATTGATTTTATCCCAGTATCCGTAGTCGTATTGTGAATTATTACGGAAATAACCTAAGCTAAGATTATAAACCAATTTGTCATTACCACCGGAGATGTTGAGTGAGTAATTCTGTACTAAAGCAGTCTTATTGATTACCTCATCCCACCAGTCAGTACCATTCGGATTGGTAGTGGCACCGGTGTCATTCCAGATAGAGGTACCTCCATCATTTGTATAGCGGGTATTGAACACTTCTTTGTATTCGGCAGCATTGGCCATTTTGGGTTTAGCCAACGTTTGGAAACCTGCCGATGCACTGAAACTGATATTTGTTTTTCCGGCAATACCTTTCTTGGTAGTAATCAGGATCACACCGTTAGAGGCACGCGTACCGTAGATAGCAGCCGCAGAAGCATCCTTTAGAACTTCCATGGACTGGATATCATTACTGTTTAGGAAGTTGATGTTCGTACCTACCGGCATACCATCTACTACGTAGAGCGGATCGGTTCCGTTAACTGTAGTTACACCACGGATCAATACTTTAGGTTGTGTACCCGGGCCACCACCGCTGGTTACCTGTACACCGTTGATCTTACCTTGCAAGGCGTCCATAGCATTACCGGTTACAGTTTCGGTGATTTCATCGCCTTTCACTGTAGCGATGGAACTGGTCAGGTCGCTCTTTTTCACGGCACCATATCCGATAACCACCACTTCGTCCAGTAGTTCGGCAGATTCCGACAACACAACGTTGATGGTGGTCTGTCCGTTTACTTTGATTTCTTGTGTCTGGTAACCGATGGTAGAATACACAAGTATAGCGTTTGCAGGAACATTCATCAGTGTATAATCACCATCGATGCCTGTGATGGTACCTGTTCCACTGCCTTTCACTTGAATTGTAGCTCCGATTAAGGGTTCCTTATCGGTAGCTGAAGTCACTATACCTTTTACTGTTATCTGTTGTGCATAGCTGCATATTGACAGTAACAAAAGACATGCAATTAATAGTTGCTTTCTCATTTGTCAGACTATTATTAGGTTAATTTACTCGTACTAATTTCGCTCTACCCAGGTGGGAATCAAACCAGAATTGATAGGTGCCGGTTACAGTCACTTTGGGTTTAGACCATACATCTTGTGTTGTAGTGGGACCGGTGTAATTGGAATTTTTAAATGCACTTCCGGTGTAATAGCCGAATATTTCAGGCTCTTCTTCAGTATCGCTGCACCAGCGAACAAAGTTCCACCATTGGTCTGTGTGATAGTTGTGAATAATGAAGTTCATTGACTCTCCTGCTGTCAGTGACATAGGCTCATTGTAGAACAAGTGCGGGTTAGTGGCATCTTGTTTGAAAGAGACTACTCCGGTAGGATTGTCAGATGTCAGACCGAACGTAAAGTCCATCATCTCACCGCTGTTGTTGTTCCATTTATCCATGGTAGGTAAGCCGTATTTCATGCTTGCAGGCCATGGGTCTACAGCTTCTGCAAGTGAATAAGTTTCCATTTCATACGTCTTCAGCAAGATATTGATATTGATTTTATAGTATACATTAGCTTCTGTCAGTACAATTGGTTTAGCCAGTGCCGGATCATCGGTCAGCATGGCTTCATCTGTCGGATCAATACCATAACAAACAGGAGAAAAACTTGTCTTTTGCGGTAAGAAGAAGATTTCCGTATTAGCTTTCTGGCAATAATAGAGAGCTTGATATTGGAATTCGCCCACATGATCTATGC
>OWIX01001060.1_pt1 | contig 15282 bp, 10 predicted proteins | sample 1732851 | NCBI WGS metagenome assembly OWIX01 (sample SAMN05065761, study PRJEB22554) | human gut metagenome | biome: ENVO:2100002; feature: ENVO:00000062; material: ENVO:00002003 | host: Homo sapiens | place: USA
AGATAGGCTCCGGTCTCGTGGGCTCGGAGATGTGTATAAGAGACAGGAATGAATCAACTTCACCACAGATTACACAGATTCTCATAGATTAATGATTTACTTTATCGATAATAAGATTAAAAGTTCTGTGAGAATCTGTGTAATCTGTGGTGAGACCATTCAAGACTAAGCAAGTGGTAATGAATGAATCGGGAAAGCCGTTATGCATTTACCACTGCTTTGTATCCTTCGGCATCCAGCAAGTTGTCAAGGTCTGCTGCATTGGCAGGTTTCATTTTGATGAGCCAGCCTTCGCCATACGGATCTTTATTCACTAATTCCGGATTCTCTTCCAGTGCCGGGTTTTGTTCTACCACTTCACCGGCTACGGGCAGGAAGAGGTCAGAGATTGTTTTAACTACTTCGATCGTACCGAACACTTCTCCCGCTTCCAGTGTTTCGCCTTCAGTAGGAATATCGACAAATACGATGTCGCCCAGTTGCTCCTGAGCGTAGTCGGTGATACCTACATAAGCTACATCGCCTTCGAGGCGGATCCATTCGTGTTCGTTAGTGTACTTTACATTCTGTGGGAAGTTCATAATGATTAGTTTTTAGGATTGATACTATGTTTAAAATAAAAATATACGGAACAAAACATTGCTGAGCGGATGGAGCACCAGCAGTGAGCAGACGAAACCGACGGTAAAGCCGGCAAGTACTTCGCCGAGGGTGTGATGTTGCAGGATGATGCGTGCCGAACCCAATATCCCCGCCACGAGGATGAAGAGGCATAGCCACCACACCGGATTATAACTGAACAGCGCGCTGAACGAAACCAGTCCGCCCACGATGCCGCCCATACCTGCCATGTGTTCGCTCAGTTTCCACTTCAGATTGACAATGATGCAGATGACCAGCACCACCAGTGAAGCCAGTATAATGCCCGTCATGTACCAGGGAATGTTCAGCTTGTGCATCATCATCAGGCAGAATACGTACGAGATGATGGTAAGCAGGATCGGTACATAGCGTTTCTTACGGTCGCTCAGGTCCTGGCGGGCAAAGCCATTCACTTTGCGGAACAGGAAGATGGTCATGGTGGGCATCAGGATGGTGAAGCAGTAGACAATTCCCAATACGATGAGTTTGTACTGCAACGGCATGATGCGTAGGTAAGAGAACAGGAACAATACCAGAAAAGCCAGGAAGGGGATAGAGAATGGAGTCAGTATTCCCGAAATGATTCTGGCCGTACGGATCAGTGTCCTGTCAGCTATGATATGTTGCTCTATCTTCTCTTCTTCAGCCATTTTGTTTGTTTCTTTTATTATGCTTTTTTATTTTCTCAGTCTTGCCACCGGAATGTTGAGTTGCTGGCGGTACTTGGCCACCGTGCGGCGTGCGATGGGATATCCTTTCTCTTTCAGTATTTCGGCCAGTTCGTCATCGGTCAGCGGTTTCTTTTTGTCCTCGCTGTCGATGCATTCTTTCAGGATCTTCCGTATCTCGCGTACCGACATCTCTTCACCGTCTTCGGTGGTGTATCCGTCGCTGAAGAAGAACTTCAGGGGATAAATGCCGTAATTCGTTTGCACGTATTTGCTGTTGCTGACGCGTGAGATGGTCGAGATGTCCAGCCCGGTGCGTTCCGCCACGTCCTTCAGGATCATCGGGCGGAGCAATGACTCGTCGCCTTCGAGGAAGAAAGGGCGTTGCAGGTCGATGATGGCCTGCATGGTGGTCATCAATGTATTCTGGCGTTGCTTCACGGCGTCGATGAAGCCTTGTGCGGCGTCCATCTTCTGCTTGAGGAACATCATGGCCTCTTTCGATTCTTTCGATTGATTGGCCTTGTTCTTCGTATGTTCCTCGACCATCTCCGTGAAGTCGCGGCTCATGCGCAGCTCCGGCAGATTGCGGTTGTTGAGGCTGATGTTGATGGTTCCGTCATCGTAGGTGTCTACTATGAAATCGGGGACGATCTGTTGCAGGTTCCGTCCGATGGCTTCACCCAGCGATGCGCCCGGACGGGGGTTGAGCTTGGTGATCTCTTCAAGTGCCTTATAGAAGTGTTCCTCGTCCAATCCCAGCTTTTTGATGATCTTTTCCCAATGCTTGCGGGTGAACTCTTCGTAACATTCACTGATGATTTCTTCTTCCGTCTCCAGCAGAGGATCTGTGCAGTGGGACTGTTTTTTGCGGCGGATCTGTATCAGCAGGCATTCCTGCAGGCTGCGTGCGCCCAGTCCGGGAGGGTCGAAATCTTGTACGATTCTCAGGGCTTCCTCCAGTTCCTCTTCCGTAGCGTTGATACCGGCGTAGATGGCCAGTTCGTCACCGATGCTTTCGAGGGATTTGCGGAGCAGGCCGTCGTCGTCCAGCGAACCGATCAGGTACTCCGCCAGTTCGCGCTGATGTTCGGTCAGGTTGCGTTCGCCGAGCTGTTCTCTCAGGATTTCGTAGAATGACGTCGCGTCCGAAAACGGAATCTCTTCTGCCTGCTCGCCTTTGGAGCGGTTGTTTTCCTGAAGTTTATAGTCGGGGATGTCGTCTTCGGTCAGATAGTCGCTCAGCGAGTCATAGTCCGTATCGCCTTCCGTCTCTCCTTCGGAGGTTTCGGCAGGGGTGGTCTCGTCGGAGGTGCTTTCTTCTTTGCCTTCTTCAAGGGCGGGATTCTCCAGCAGTTCGGCATGTACACGGTCTTCCAGTTCCACAGCCGGTAGCTCCAGTAGTTTCACTACCAGAATCTGCTGCGGTGAGAGCGTTTGTATCTGCTGCTGCGCCTGCGATTGTATCTGACGGGAACCTTGTGCCATACGTTTAATGCTTTACAGTTTTTGTTTCTCGCTACAAAAGTAATGAATTGTTCGATATAGCGAAATGATTTATCCGATAAAAGGAGTTAAAGGAAAAACCGGAGGGAGCGGAGAAGACATGGAGGGGGTGTTCCGGAAAGATATTCCCGGCCTCTTCCATGGCGGGACGGTTATTGCTCTGCTGTGAATCTTATTTGCTTTATCTCCTTTGTCAATTCATCCTTTGTTCCTATCTTTGCCATCATAACTTTAATATATACCATTATGTTCAGCAAAGAGACATATACGCAGCGCAGAGCCCTGCTGAAAAAAACATTAGGCTCCGGAGTACTGTTGTTTCTGGGAAACGACGAGTGTGGATTGAACTACGAGGACAATACGTTCCGCTATCGTCAGGATTCTACCTTTCTCTACTACTTCGGCCTTTCGTTTGCCGGGCTTTCGGCTATAATCGACATTGATGAAGATAAGGAAATTATATTCGGTGATGAACTGACCATCGATCATATCGTATGGATGGGGACTCAGCCCACACTGAAGGAAAAGAGTGAGCGGGTGGGAGTGGACATCACCATGCCTTCGGCCGACATTGTGAGCTATCTGCACAAGGCGGTACAGAAGGGACAGGCCATCCATTACCTGCCGCCCTACCGTGCAGAGCATAAACTGAAGTTGATGGACTGGCTGGGAGTGCCTCCCGCGCGTCAGGAGGGTTCGGTGCCGTTTATCCGTGCGGTGATCGCGCAGCGTAACTACAAGTCGGCCGAGGAGATTGTCGAAATCGAGAAGGCCTGCGACATTACGGCGGATATGCACATTACGGCCATGAAGATCCTGCGTCCCGGGATGCGCGAGTGGGAAGTATCGGCAGCCATGGAAGCCGTGGCGCATGCCGCAGGGGGTGACCTTTCGTTTGCTACCATCGCTACGGTGAACGGACAGACGCTCCACAACCATTATCATGGCAATATCGTCAAGCCGGGCGATCTGTTTCTGATCGATGCCGGCGCAGAAACGGAGATGGGTTATGCAGGCGATATGTCGTCTACCGTTCCTGCCGATAAAAAGTTTACCCGGCGCCAGCGCGAGGTTTACGAGATACAGAACGCCATGCACCTGGAGTCGGTGAAAGCACTTCGTCCGGGTATTCCTTATATGGATGTATACGACTTGTCGGCACGTGTGATGGTCGAAGGTTTGAAAGGACTCGGGCTGATGAAGGGAAATGCCGAAGACGCTGTGCGCGAGGGTGCACATGCTTTGTTCTATCCTCACGGGCTGGGACACATGATGGGGCTCGACGTGCATGACATGGAGAATCTGGGTGAACTCTGGGTGGGCTATAACGGACAGCCCAAGAGCACGCAGTTCGGCCGTAAGTCGCAGCGTCTGGCCATTCCGTTGGAGCCGGGTTTTGTACATACCGTGGAGCCAGGCATCTACTTTATTCCCGAACTGATAGATCTCTGGAAGGGCCAGAAGAAGTTCACCGACTTTATCAATTACGATAAAGTGGAGACTTACAAAGACTTCGGAGGCATCCGCAATGAGGAGGATTATCTGATAACCGAGACAGGCGCCCGCCGTTTAGGAAAGAAGATTCCGCTGACACCGGACGAGGTGGAAGCGTTAAGATAGTTTTTTTTTTTTCATTAGTTGAAGTATTACTAAGATGTGAATCCAGGTAATACATAATTAAGTTTTTATTATGTCCGGATAGTGATCCGGTCGATTTATTTTAAATTTTGTTAATATGGGGTTGCCCGGATGTGAATCCGGGCAATCTTTTTTTTTATCGATTTTTTTAAATAAAATCAGGAAAGGATTGTTTTTCTGATTTTAATAAGATACTTTTGTTGAAAATCTGAATCGTTTACTGTCTTAGGCGGAATTTAGTCATTGAAACGGATATTTGCCGTTTACGAAATAAGAATGTTACTGATTCTGATAAGACATTATACGGAGATAACTTAACTTTTTTTTTCATAGCATTATGATGTCACTTAGATGTGAATCGGGGTGGCAGATCTCTTTTATAATAAGATAATATTAATGAATTTTTCTAATTGACAAAGATTGTTTGGATGTGAATCCGGGCAATCTTTTTTTTGTTGTTTTTTGAAAAAAAAGAGAAGAAAGAGTTGTTTTTAAAATTTTAAGGGCATACCTTTGGGAGAATTAAATAATTTTCTAATACTAACCTTTACTAATCCTATAAAAACATGAGTGGATTGTATTATAACTTGGCGTTGCGAAACAGTGATCTGAGAGATAAAGATTCTGAAAAGCTGTATTATTGTGTTTTAAAAAACAGAGGAATGGTGGATCAGGATACGTTTGTCAATTATCTGAGCCAGATCACCGGAATAAAAGAGGCTATATGCCTGGGAGTACTCTCGAAATTGGGAGCGGCTGTCATCAATTATCTGAAAGACGGGCAAAGTGTTGATATTCCGCATTTGGGTACTTTTAATCTGACTGCGAGCAGCACCGGCGTGAAAACGCTTGATGAGGCGAAAGCGTCACAAATAAAGGCTATCAATCTACGCTTTTCTGCTAAGGAAGAGACTGACTTAGTGCTGAGTCGTTGTGCGTTAACCCGAAGCGTCTCATTAACAAATACAAATGATGTGATTAAAGAGAAGGATCCAAGCGGTGAAATCGTGGATGATCCTACTGCATAGTCAGTATAAAATATTTATTTATAACTTTAGATAAGCCGCTGGGAACAGCGGCTTTTTTTATTACAAATAGGCTTTCTCTGAAAAATCTCTCAAAAAGGCCTCCATCTCGAGACTTAAGTCTTGGTGGGGGAAGATTTAAATCTTGAAAAATCATCGCTTAAGCGATGATTTGAAAGGGGCTAAATGCTTACTTTGGCGAATTGGTAATATATCTTTATTCTTTCTGTTTGGCTGTCTTGGTGCTATATTTATACAATATATGAGCTTCGTTTTTTTGCCGGATATTTTCTCTTTCTTTCTCTCTCTACTTCTTCTGATAATTCTTGTTTTTTATGCATCGATACACTACTTTTGTCCGTTACAGACAGAAAAACGATAAAACCATTCACAAATATTCAATTCATAAACTATGCGTAAATTAAAAAATGTCCTCCGGGCATCTTCATGCTGTGCTTTTTCAATCTTAATGTGTCTCCCGGCCGCCGGGCAGAATGCATGGAGCGAAGCTGACTGCGTGACCCTGCTGGACAGTACCTCGGTAACCGTGCAGCCAAACGGCTCCGGAAGTTTTGCCGTGTACAAATCGTTTAAAGTACAGACTCCCAAAGGGGCAGTGAATAACCATGTGATCAAGTATGATTATGATCCGCTGACGGCCTTTGCCCGTTTCAAGCAAGTCACCGTGCAGCGTGCCAACGGCGAAACCATACAGGTGGACGTGACCAAGACCTGCGATTATGCCGCTCCGGCAAGGGCTATTTATTGGGGAGCCCGTCAGATCATGCTCGAACTCGGACGCCTGGATCCGGGAGATGTCGTTTCCTACGAAATCAGTAAGAAAGGCTTTACTTATGCTCTGCTGGCAGGAGCTGAAGATGATGACGCACGTTTCATTCCGCCCATGCGCGGGCAGTTCTACGACATTGTTCCTTTTTGGGTGAATGAACCCACCCGCCGCAAGGTATACGTTGTCAGTATGCCGATGGAAAAAGAGCTTCAGTTCCAGTTCTATAACGGTGCCTGTACCTCGTCAATGCGTTATGAGGACGGGCGAAAGGTATATACGTTTGCCGTGGACGAAGTGCTTCCTTTCCGGAAAGAGCCCAATATGGTGGATCTTTTTGACGAAGCCCCGAAGCTGATGATGTCGTCTACCCCGAAATGGGAGGATAAGTCGCTCTGGTTTCACGACTTGAACGAGGCATACGGCAGTTTTGCCGCACTGCCCGAGGCTCAGAAGAAAGTGGACGAACTGATAAAGGGAAAAAAGACCGAAATGGAGAAAATCGCCGTATTGACCCATTGGGTAGCCGATAATATCCGTTATGCGGGCATCACCATGGGCGAAGGCGAGGGCTTTACGCTCCATAATACGAAGATGAACTACACCGACCGCTGCGGAGTATGCAAGGACATTGCCGGCACGCTGATCTCTTTCCTGCGTATGGCGGGATTTGAGGCCTATCCGGCCATGACGATGGCGGGAAGCCGCATCGAAAGCATCCCTGCCGATCACTTTAACCACTGTGTGGCAGTGGTGAAGCTGGCGAATGGGACGTATATGCCCCTCGATCCTACCTGGGTTCCTTTCTGCCGCGAGTTGTGGAGCAGTGCCGAGCAGCAGCAGAACTATCTGCCCGGCATTCCGGGAGGTTCCGACTTGTGCCTGACTCCGGTTTCGGCTCCCGAGAATCATTATGTCCGCATCACTGCCGATAACAAAATCGATGCAAAGGGCACGCTGAAAGGTTCGTTTACCATCACCGCCGAAGGTCAGTCGGACAGCAGCATCCGCCGCATCTTTACGCAGGGCTGGCAGACCGAATGGCAAAGCACGATGGAAAGCCAGTTGCTCAACGTATCTCCCAAAGCCCGTATGCTCGGAGTGGACTACGGAAAGGCGCCGAAGGATTATCAGACAGGCCCCATTCGCATCACGTTCCGTTACGAGATACCGGACTATGCGCTGGTCGGTGACCGGGAATTATTGTTGAAACCGATGGTGATGAACAACCTCTATACGAGCGTTCTCTCGTTCCTGCGCATCGATACCGGCTTGGAAACCCGCCAATACGGCTTCCGTGATGCTTGCTCTCGTCTGGTCGAATTGGACGAAACGATTGCCCTGCCTCGGGGATATCGTCTGGCGGGAGAGCCGCGCAGCGAACAAAAGGCCGCTCCGGCAGCCGACTTCGAAGGCTCGTTGCAGCAGGTTGGCAACAAACTGGTGCTGAAACAGAAACTCGCCTTGAAGAAGCGCATCTATCGGGCAGCCGACTGGGAAGGATTCCGTGCTGCGGTGAATGCCTACAAAAGCTTTGCGGATTATTTGATTGTTAAACTCTAAAAAGATGATCGTCACACATGACTAAAATATATACCCTTCTGCTCCTCTGCCTGTTTGCGCTGACTCTTCCGGTCACCGCCCGGGAAGCGGAATTTAAGAAAATCAAAGAAAGCTGGACCCTGCAGGCTGATGGTACGCAGGTTTATCGTCAGTCGAAAGTCCTGACGCTGTACACTCACACGGCCATGAACCGCACGTATGGGGAGTCGTTCATTACGTACGATCCCCGTTATCAGACTTTGCAGATTCACGAGTCGTATACCCGCCAGAAAGACGGAAATATCGTCAAGACCCCCGCCAATGCTCTGGTCGAAGTGCTTCCCTCGGCAGCAGCCAATGCGCCGGCATTCAATGCTTTGCGCGAGATGGTAGTCGTACACACCGGGCTGGAACTCGGAGCTACCATCTATCTGGACTATTCCATTACAACCAAACCGGGATATTTGCCGGGGATTCAGATCTGCCGGTTGCTGGAGCACTCTTCGCCGGTGAAGGAGTACGAGATCAGCATCACCGTTCCCCGGGGGCAACATCTGGAATATGCCCTTAACAACCACAAGGCGAAAGCTTCCGTAACCGAATCCGAAGAGATGAAGCAAGTCAGCTGGACCCTGAAGAATCTGCCCGCCCTCAGCCGTGAACCGCAGGTGTCGGTGATCGGCGGTGATTTGCCTCTGCTGACTGCCACGACTGAGGAGAAACCCCTGTCGTTTCTGGCGTCACAATGGCAACTGGAAGGAGATGCAGGGATTCGTGCGCTGGCCGGAAAACTGACTGCCGGAGCGAAGGACGATAAAGAAAAAGTAATCGCGATACGTGACTATGTGATTGATAATCTTTACTATTCGTCCCTCCCGTTGGCGGAAAGCGGTTATCGCATCCGTCCCGCCGCAGAGGTGATCCGTTCGGCATACGGCACGGAGGCCGAGAAGGCGAATCTGATGGCCGCATTGCTGAAAGCGGCCGGACTGAAAGCCGGGATAGGGGCGGTCTGCGCTCCGTCCGAGAATACGGCATCACTGGGAGTAGGCAGCATCCGCGAACTGTTTGTGTGGACCGACGCCGGAGGCAGCCAACAGGCTCTGTCACTGAAAGGCAAAACTCCCTCAGCCGTTTCCTGGCAGAAAGATTATGCCTATGTAGCTTCATTGACGCAGCCGTTTGAACTGAATCTTCCATCGGTTACCCTGAGAAAAGACTATGCATTGCAGCCCGACGCGGCAAATGCCAAAGATGGCTATCTGGTCTTCACCCTCCCCGTAGAGCGTGGCAGCCTGGCCGGTTCCCAGTACGTCCGGTTCAATAGCCAGCGCACTTCGAACCTTTTGTTGCCCGGACTGGCGGATGAATCTTTCACCTATACCATAGATACTCCTGCAGGTATGGAACCTGTCACTCGGCCGATGGAGAAGAAGATGGACAATGCCGTAGGTACATTAACCATTTCCATCCGTCCCGAAGGAGCGAAAACGCGAGTGACCCGGAGCCTGAAGTTGAAGAAACAGATGATTCGCCCGGCGGATTATGCCGCTTTCCGTCAACTGATGACAGAGTACGGGGCGGTGGACGGGCTGACGCTGGTGTACAGAAAACCTCTTCCCTGATCCCTCTTTTCGACAGGAAGAGACAGTATATGTGCTATTATTCAGATTTAATAACTCAAAATATAACAATGAAGATGTAGCGGGAGCTGCCCGCAGAGGACATAGGCCGGTATCCGGCGGAACGGTCTCCAAACGATAAGCGGTGATTCGTGGAAAGAGGATGTGTCGAAACTCGCATTCACCACAGATTACACGAATGTATACAGATGGATACTGTTATCTATCAATAGATTAAGTTCGTCCTGTGAAGTTCTGTATCACTCTGTGGTGAGTTATGGCATACTCCCGTTCTGCAGGTCACGCTCCGTAGAGCTCCTCTCCTGTGCCTCTCTGCCTATGCAGCTCTGTGGTGAAACAGGCTTCCGCGACATCTTTTAGGGAGGAACCCTTATGAGAAAACTATTATTACTCTTATTCTCAGCACTTTTTGTGCTGTCAGCCCAGGCTGAAGATGTGCTGCGCCTGATGACCTACAACGTCCGTAACGCCAATGGCATGGACGGTATATGTAATTATCAGCGTGTAGCCAATGTGATCAACAACGCCCGTCCGGACATCGTTGCCATCCAGGAACTGGACAGCATGACTGCCCGGAGCAACCGGACCGATGTTCTCAAGGAACTGGCGGAACGCACTCAATTGCATCCCTGCTTTGCGCCTGCCATCGATTATGACGGAGGAAAGTATGGCATCGGTATACTTTCGAAAGAGACTCCGCTCCGTGTGCAAACCTTTGCCCTTCCGGGACGTGAAGAGGCACGCACGCTGCTTGTCGCCGAGTTCCCGGAGTATGTCTTTGCGTGTACGCACCTTTCTCTGACCGAAGAGGATCGGATGAAGTCTCTCGAAATCCTGAAGTCCGTTGCAGCCAATACCCGGAAACCTTTCTTCCTTGCCGGTGACTTCAACTCGGATGCCGACTCCGGCTTTATCAAAGATTTGAAGAGTACATTCCAGATACTTTCCAACCCGAAGCAGCCCACTTATCCGGCTTCCGAACCGAAGGAGACGCTCGACTACCTGATTGCTCTGAAACAGGAAACGCCTACTTTTGTTGTCAACTCGGCTCGGGTGATCGATGAGCCTCTGGCGTCCGATCATCGTCCTTTGTTGGTAGAAGTACGGATGGCGGTACCCGAGAATCGGATTTGCCGTACCAAACCCTATCTTCAGAATCCCGTAGGAGGTGGAATCACAGTGATGTGGCAGACCAACGTGCCGGCCTATTGCTGGGTGGAGTACGGCACGGACCCTTCCAACCTGAAGCGCGCACGTACCCTTCTGGATGGTCAAGTTGTTTGTGGCAATACTCTTCACAAGATTCGCCTCGATAGTTTGCAGCCCGGACAGAAATATTATTATCGTACCTGTTCGCAGGAGATCCTGCTTTACCAGGCCTACAAAAAGGTGTTTGGCAATACAGCCCGTACAGAACTCAGGGAGTTCACGTTACCCGCAGCCGGTGATGACAGTTTTACGGCTGTGGTGTTCAACGACCTGCATAAACAATCGAAGACGTTTCAGGCATTGTGCGAACAGATAAAGGGGATTGACTATGATTTTGTAGTGTTCAACGGCGATTGTGTAGACGACCCCGCCAATCACGATCAGGCAACAGCCTTTATCAGCGAACTGACCGAAGGCGTGGAGGGTGACCGCGTACCTGTCTTCTTTATGCGCGGCAATCACGAGATCCGGAATGCCTATTCGGTAGGCCTGCACAGCCTGTTCGATTATGTAGGCGATAAGACTTACGGCTCCTTCAACTGGGGAGATACCCGTATCGTAATGCTCGATTGCGGTGAAGATAAGCCGGATGATCATTGGGTATACTACGGACTCAACGACTTTACGAAGCTGCGTAATGACCAGGTAGGATTTTTGAAGCGTGAGCTCGCTTCCAAAGAATTTAAGAAAGCCGCTAAGCGGATTCTGATTCATCACATTCCGCTTTACGGAAACGACTACGAGAATCTGTGTTCCGGGCTTTGGGGTAAACTTCTGGAGAAAGCACCTTTCAATATCAGCCTTAACGCGCATACACATGAATATGCCTATCATCCCAAAGGCAGCCTTGGCAATAACTTCCCGGTGATTATCGGTGGCGGTTATAGCATGAAAAGTGCAACGGTAATGGTGATTGAAAAGAAGAAGGACATACTTAAGGTGAAAGTACTCAATACCAAAGGAGAAGTGTTGTTGGAGCTTACCGTCTGATAACGTCTCCCCCCGAAAAAAATAGCGGGAGAGGATGTGTTTAAATCCTGATTTAGAAAGGGAGAGCTTCTCATTTGAAATTTGTCTGCCCTTATGAACAATGAAAAGAGCCATGTCAAACTCTATTTTTGAGTAATGATATGGCTCTTTTATGTTTATGGATTACAGTCTGTAACTTTTTAGAGTGCTCACTTTAGTTGCGGCACATTCACTTCTTTTATTTAATTATGTATGTAATTCGAGTACAAACCTGCTCCCCTTGGTGTAACTGGTATCCAGTGTCAGGCTGCCGTTCATTTTGGTTGCTATCAGGGCGCAGATGGGTAGTCCTAAACCGTCTCCTTCTGTCAGGTCTTTGATTTCAGTGAAGGGCTTGAACAGGTTCTCTTGTTTCTCAACGGGAATACCCGTACCGGTATCCGATATAATGAATTGGTGCGTATGTGCGCCTCTCTTTTTGAAATCAAGGAATATCTTTCCGCTTTCGGTATATTCCGCAGCGTTCTTCAGCAAGTGAATCAAGATCCGTTCCAGTTGTTCAGGATTGGTCTTGATCTGGAGTTTGGCAGCATTGACTACGGTCGAAACTTCGGGTTGTACAAACTCTTTCACCTTATCCATGGTAGCTTCACAGAAAGTATTTACGTTGATCTCCTTCATTTCATAAGGTTCAGTCAGAGAGTTTTCCAATGTGGAAAGTTCCTGTATATCATTGCTGAACTTCTTCAGGGCTGCTACTTGTCCTTGCATCTGCTGTGCCTGTTGAGGTGCTTTGTCCGACAGCTCGGCGGCAGAAGAGGCGAGTGTATCCAGCGTAGGTTCCATCTGTGCTGAAATATTCTGGATAAACTGTGTCTTCAGTTCATTGTGTTCATTGGCTATCTGTACGCTCTTTTTCAGTTTCCGGTTACCGGCAATGAAACGAAGCAGTACGATGGCCACAAATATCAGACCGGCAATCAGGATTACTACCAGTGTGCACAGCCCGACGATCATATACTGTTTGCCCGAAAGTGTGTCTTCTTTCTCCTGAATGATCTGCTGGCTTTCGTCATACTTGCGTTTCAGTACGTTCAGTTCGTCTTGTGCCGTCATTGCTTTTACTGAATCGGTCCAGACGATGAAGTTCTCGTAAGTGCGGGCCACCAGTGAGGCATTGTTAGATTTACGTCCGATGGCAATCAGTTTTTTATAGCATTCGTTGACCTTATCGTAATTCTTTTGGGCTTTATATTGGTTGATTAATTTCTGAAAACACGCGTCTCCCTGAGTGTTTTGCCCGAATGTGTAGTAATAACTTGCCTGTGTGTATAGTAGGTTCTCGCTTAATGAATCGTTCTTGGCCAGGCCTGCGGTTTCTGCCAGCTTATCCAATTGAATTTTAGCCTGCGCCGCATTCTTTAGTCCGATGTACATCTGCAGTCTCTCTTTGGTGATTTGGAAACGTAGCGGGTAAAATTGTTTCTGCTGTTTTTGTTCACCGGCCCAGACTAGCTGATCCATTCCTCTACAGAGGTCGAATGCCTCTTTGTAATAATTTTCACGATGGTACAGAGCTGCTCCCTGAATTCCGCATTCCACGGCTTTCGGATAATTCTCCTGCGTTGCGAAAGCGCCATAGGCCTGGATGAAAAGATAACGCGCCTTAGTGTATTCTTTTTGTTCCAGACTACTCTGCGCTTGTTTCATCAGTTCATTTGCTCTGTTTTGTGTGCCTTGTGCATCGACGATTGTGCTAAAACAAACGAGGATGGTCAGGATTAAAGTCGATATTTTCATGCGATTTGGTTTTAAACAGTGACAAAGTTAAAAAATCTTTGTAGAAACCTCTCATTTCCCCCTCTTATTTTTCATTTCTTCTTTGATTCTTCTTCAAAGAGGAATGGCGGGCATTACCGGTTAGTTGAAAGGTGGATAAAATTTGATAATTCAGGCATAGATTCTACAAATAAGGCTCTCTCCGGAGCCGGTATTTGTAAAGTCTATGTCTGATAATGATTTGGAATATGGCTCTATCTAATATTTAAAACTGCTTCCTCCCAGGAATTCTCTCAAAAGTGAGGTTGGAGGAATCTCCTTATCCTGTACAGGAGTGAAATATTTGATAAACTTCAGCAACCGGTATGCTTCAGCATATTCCGGACAGTTACGTGGCACGCTGGTAAGAATGGGCTCGGCATGACAGCGGAGCACGGCAAATTCAAATAAAAGGGCGGAGTTGAACATCACATCGGCATTCTCCTGATAAGGGAAAATCCATTTATCTTCTCCGGCGCGTACGCTGGGCCAGCGTGAGATAGTCTCTTGGGCAGAATAGCCGCGATAGTTGAAGTCCCGGATAATACGGCGCAAAAGTCGGTTGTCCGTCGTTGGGATCCAGTTATGATCGTCCAGCGAGATGGTTGTCAAGGCAGAGACGTATATTTTGAACTTATTTGCTGCCGGGATTTGCGGAGTCAGTTCCGGGTTAAGGGCGTGTATTCCCTCAAGAATCAATACCGTATGTTCGTCGATCCGCAATTTATCACCTTTATATTCTTTTTTTCCCAACATAAAGTTATAGCGGGGCAGTTCTACTTCCTCGCCACGCAACAAAGCCTGCAGTTGTGTATTGAATAACTCCAGGTCGAGGGCATAAAGGGATTCATAGTCATAATTGCCGTTTTCATCCAATGGAGTGTCTTCACGGTCTACAAAATAATTGTCCAGTGAGATGGGATATGGTTTCAGGCCGTTGGTCATTAACTGGATGGAGAGTCGCTTACTAAAAGTCGTTTTCCCGGATGATGACGGTCCGGAAATCAATACCAGTTTTACACGAGTCCCGTTTTCTCCGCGGTGGAAAATGCTATCGGCTATTTGTGCTATTTTCTTCTCTTGCAGAGCTTCTGCCACATTGATCAGGTCCGTGGCATGTCCCTCTTCACAAGCAATATTGAAATCTCCCACATTGTTCAATCCCATGATGTAGTTCCAGCGCAGGTGCTCTTTGAAAACATCGAGCATTTTCTCCTGTTTTACCACATCTTCCAGTACAGATGGGTTTTCTTTGTTAGGAATACGCAGCAACAGTCCGTCGTAGTATTTAACGAGGTCGAATAAATGGATAAATCCTGTACTTGGGAGCAGATTACCGTAATAATAGTCGGCAGTACCTCCCAAAGTATAATAATAGGTATAGATAGAACCGGAAGATTCGAGTAATTTTACCTTGTCATTCATGCCCCGTTCACTGAATACACGTACGGCTTCAGTTGTATGACACTCAATGCGGTGATAGGTAATGTCTTCCGCTATAATTTCCTGCATACGTTTCTTTATTTGTGACACGTCTTCAAGTGTGACGGGGCGCCCGATCCGCAAATTGCAGAAGTATCCTTTGGATACCGGATGCTCCACAAAAAGTTTGCCATTCGGAAAGAGTTCGCTGACAGCTTTGTAGAGCACAAAGCAGAGAGAACGCACATACGTACGCATTCCCGAAGAATCTCTTACATCCAGAAACTCTACATCTTTATTGTTATATACACGAAAATTGAGTCCTTCAGAGCGATTATTTACTTTAGCACTGACTACCTGATAAGGAAAATTAAGATTAAAACCGTAATAAATATCCAAAAGTGAGCTTCCGA
>OWIX01001087.1_pt1 | contig 14997 bp, 10 predicted proteins | sample 1732851 | NCBI WGS metagenome assembly OWIX01 (sample SAMN05065761, study PRJEB22554) | human gut metagenome | biome: ENVO:2100002; feature: ENVO:00000062; material: ENVO:00002003 | host: Homo sapiens | place: USA
ACGAGATAGGCTCCGGTCTCGTGGGCTCGGAGATGTGTATAAGAGACAGCCGACGGTCGGTTTTTATTGTTCTTTGATGCCCTTTGCCATGCGGTAGGCTTCGTCATACAGCACGTTCTGGCTCGCCAGCGGCGTTTGCGTGCCGGGGTAGCGGCGGGTGTAGCTGCCGTCGGGCTGCTGGTCGCGGGCCTGTACGTTGTCGTGCCACATGACGTCGAAAATGTGGTCAATGCGGCGTTTTACGTCGTCCTGCAAGATCGGGGTTGCCACCTCGACGCGACGCAGGGTGTTGCGGGTCATCCAGTCCGCCGAAGCAATGTAGTAGCGTGCTGCATCGCCGTCGCCGAAAATATAAATACGGCTGTGTTCGAGGAAGCGCCCGACGATGCTGATGATGTGCACATTGTCGGTCAAGCCGGGTACACCCCCGCGCAGACAGCAGATGCCGCGCACAATCATTTCGACCTGCACGCCCGCCTGACTGGCCTCAACCAGCTTGTCAATCAGCATCTTGTCCGTCAGGCTGTTCATCTTCAGGCGGATCAGCCCCTTCTGCCCCGCCTTCGCCTTACTGATTTCGCCATCAATCATGTCAATCAGCTTGTCTTGCAGGCAGTGCGGCGCGACCAGCAGCACGGACATGTGGTCTACTGTTTCGCCCAGCATCAGCGCTTGGAAAACCTGCAATGCCTCTTCGCCGATTTCGTCGCGCGCGGTGATGTAGCTCAGGTCGGTATACAGGCGGCTGGTCTTCTCGTTGTAGTTGCCCGTGCCAATCTGCGTGATGTACTGGATGCCCTCATCCGTTTTGCGCGTAATCAGGCAGAGTTTGGAATGAACCTTGAGTTTATCAACACCGTAGATGACGTGGCAGCCCGCGCGCTCCAAACGGCGGCTCCACTCGATGTTGTTTTCTTCGTCAAAGCGGGCTTTCAGCTCCACCAGCACGTCCACCTGCTTGCCGTTTTCGGCGGCTTCCACCAGCGCTTCCACAACCTTCGAGTCGCGCGCGAGGCGATAGAGCGTCATGCGGATAGAGACGACCTGCGGATCATTCGCCGCTTCGGACAGCATCCGCAGGAACGGACGGATACTCTGATAAGGGTAGTGCAGCAGCACATCCTTTTCCAGAATCTGCTCCATCACCGGGCGATTGTCCACGATATCCGGCGTTGCCTGCGGATGACGCGGCGCGTAGAACAGTTCCGCATGGCTGCGCAGTTTGTCCTGAATATTAAACAGGAAGCTAATATCCAGCGGCGTATCGTACTCGTAGACGCGCGCGGTGTCCAGTTTCAGCTGGTCGCACAGCTTCTCGATAATGTCGTGCCCGATTTTTCGGCTGAGTTCCAAACGCACCGGGCAGAGTTTCTGGCGCAGGCGCACGACTTCCGCCATGTGGTCGCGATAGTTGAGGTCTTCGTCGTATACGCTGTCCGCATCAATGTCGGCGCTGCGGGTAATGCGCGCCAGCGTCTTGCTTGCGATGCGGTAGCTCCCGAAAAGCAGCGGCAAGTAGTGCAGAATCAGCTCCTCCGAGAGGATATAGCAGCCCGTACGCTCCGGTACTTCAATCAGGCGCGGGAACATGTTCTCCCCGCACGGAACGATGCCGATTTTTTCCTTCTCGCTGCCCGTGCGCAGGACGGCGACGGCATAAATCTCCTTGTTTTTGAGGAACGGGAACGTCTGCTTTTTGCCCACGACATAGGTCGAAAGCAATGGCAGATAGTCTTCACGGAAGATTTTCGCCAGATACTGCTCGCTTTCCGGGCTGATTTGGCGGAAGTTGACGATGCTGATGCCCTCGTCCTCCAGCTTCTTCAGTACATCGGCATACGTCCGGTCGCGGCGGTCGCACAGCGTGCGGATGCGGCTGACGGCAGCGTCAATCTGCTCGCCGGGGGTCATGTTCGTCTTGTTCTCGCGTGCCTCCTTATCCAGCAGCATCTGGTCATGCAGGCTGCCGATGCGCACCATGAAAAACTCGTCCAGATTGCTCTGGAAAATCGAGAGGAACGACAGACGTTCGCACAGCGGTACGCGCTCATCCTCCGCCTCTTCCAGTACTCGCTCGTTGAACCGCAGCCACGAAAGCTCGCGGTTTTCCGTGCAAGTCAGCATGTTGTCCATCCTGTTTTGCCCCTTTCCATCAGTTCATTGCAATATCTGCCAATTTATCGCGATAATTGCGCAGCGCTTCCGCTTCCACTTGCTGACGCTCCGCCGCCAATTTTGGGTTTTCCCGCAGTCGCTTCATGCACTTCGCAGCTTCATCCAGCAGCTTCACGTCACCGTCAAGCAGGAAATCCGCCATCATTTCGCCAGATTGCCGCGTACCCATCAGGTCGCCCGGTCCGCGAAGCTCCAAGTCTTTCTGCGCGACGATGAAGCCGTCATTCGTCTGCGTCAGGATGCGCAATCGCTCATTTTCCGCTGCCAGCAGGAAGCACCAGCTTTCCGCTGATCCGCGCCCGACGCGCCCGCGCAGCTGATGCAATTGGCTGAGCCCGAAGCGCTCGGCATTTTCAATCACCATGACGCTCGCGTTCGGCACGTTCACACCGACTTCGATAACCGTCGTGGACACGAGGACATCGAGATTTCCGGCGGAAAACTCGCTGAGCACCTGCGCTTTTTCGTCCGCGGGCTGTGCGCCCCACGTCAATCCGACGCGAAGCCCCGACAATTCGCCGTTTTTCAGCGCGTCGAACGTCGCCTGTGCGCTGCGAACGTCCTCCATCATCTCGCTATCCTCAACCAGCGGACAGACCACATACGCCTGATGCCCTTTCAGCACCTCCTGCCGCAGGAAGCCGTACATCCCGGCGCGCTTCTCTTCCGGCACGACTCGCGTCTTGACTGGCATGCGCCCCGGCGGCAGCTCATCGACGATGGACACATCAAGGTCGCCATAGAGAATCAGCGCAAGCGTGCGCGGAATCGGCGTTGCGGACATGACGAGCACATGCGGCGCTTTCGTGCCATCCGCGCCCTTCTGCTGCAAGGTCGAGCGCTGCATCACACCGAAACGGTGCTGCTCATCCGTCACGACCAGTCCGAGCTTTTGATACGCCACCTTTTCGCTGATCAGCGCGTGCGTCCCGAACACTGCCTGATATTCCCCGTTTGCGCAAGCCTCCTGCGCCTCCCGCTTCGCCTTCGGGCGCATCGAGCCAATCAGCAGGCCGCAGTGGATGCCCAGCGGTTCAAGCATTGCCTTGGCGGATTCGTAGTGCTGGCGCGCGAGAATTTCCGTCGGCGCCATCATCGCCGCCTGGTATCCGTAGGCGCATGTCATGGCAATCGCCCCGAACGCCAGCGCGGTTTTGCCGCAGCCGACATCGCCCTGCACGAGGCGGCTCATCGCCCGGTCGCACCGCAAATCCGCCGCGATTTCCTCCAAGACGCGCTTCTGCGCCCCGGTCGGCGGGAACGGCAGCGTCTGCCAGAATTTATCCGGCGCATCCGGCGGAATCGGCAGTGCCGTGCCATCCGCCTTGTGTCCGCGCAGCAGCCCCAACGCCGCCTGATACATCAGCATCTGCTCAAACGCCAGCCGCCGCCGCGCCAGCCGCAGATTCTCCACATTCAGCGGGAAATGCGCCTGCCGGATGGCGAAATTCAGCTCACACAGCTGATGGCGGATGCGCAGGTCGTTCGGCAGCGTCTCCGGGCAGCAGTCATCGACCTGCTCCAGCGCCTGCTGCATCATTTCGCGGAAGGACTTCGCCGGAATCCCCTTTACGGCGCGGTACACCGGCAGGATGCACGGCTCCGTCACCCGCTGCGCGTTTTGCAGGACGGGTTTTCCCCGGCTCTGCCCCATACGCCCGAAGAGCATGATGGTCTGCCCGACTGGTAGGTTCTGCATCATCCACGGCTGATTATACCACACCAGCGGCAGTTTTCCGCTGTCATCCCAGAGATACGCCGTCACGCGCGTCAAGCCGTTGAAGCGGCTGAGCTTCGGTGCGTCCTGTACAACACCCATCACCAGTACCTCGCCGCCGTTTGCGTCCGCGCAGGGAATCGGGTGTGTTCTGTCCTCGTAGCGCTGCGGAAGAAAATACAACAAATCGCGCAATGAGCAGACGCCCACTGCGCGAAGGGATTCCAGCCGGGTTGGGCCAATGCCCTTGATGGCGGAAAGCTCCATTTGCTTTTTACTCCACAGAAATCAGATAGTAATACAGCGGCTGACCGCCCAGCAGGCAGTCCACGTCGCAGTTCGGATACTGCTCGGCGATTTCCGCCGCCACCTGCTCCGCGTCTTCCTTCGTCGTATCCGCGCCGTAGTAGACGGTAATCAGCTCCGCATCGTCGGTCACAACGGCCTTCATCATGTCCAGCACAACGTCATGCACAGAATTGCCGCAATACTCAATCTTGCCGTTGTGCATCCCGATGATGTCACCCTTGTGAATCTGCACGCCGTTGTACTCGCTGTCGCGCACCGCGTACGTTACCGTACCGGTCTTGACGTGCTCCGCCGCTTCCGCCATGCGCTTGGCATTCTCCTCGCCGGACACGTCGTCTTGGAACGCGACCGCCGCGGCAATGCCCATCGCCACGTTCTTCGTGGGGATGACGTGCACTTCCTTCTCCGCCAGTTCCGCCGCCTGATTCGCCGCGAAAATGACGTTGCCGTTGTTCGGGAACACGAACACACACTTGGCGTTGACCTGATTGATGGCGTTCAGAATGTCATCCACCGACGGGTTCATCGTCTGGCCGCCCTCGACCACCACATCCACCGTCAAATCACGGAAGATGCTGGAGAAACCGTCGCCCAGCGACACCGCCACCATGCCAAATTCCTTCGCAGGTTCGGCAGGGGCTTCCACAGCGGCGGGAGCCTTTTCCGCTTCCAGCGCACGCTTGCGCGCCAGCATGTTGTCCACCTTCACATTCACCAGTTCGCCCAGCTCAATGCCATACTGGATGGCGTTGCCGGGGTCGTTGGTGTGCACATGCACCTTCGTCTCGGTCAGGTCGCCCGTCACCTTGACGCAGTTGCCAATGCGGTTCAGGCGGCGGCGGAAGGAATCCACGTCGCCCTCGGTGCAGTCCTCGCGGAAGTTCACGATGTCGTACTCCGTGCAGTAGGCATAAGGCAGATCGCCGGACAGGTCGTGAATATCCTCCTCCACCTGACTATCGCCCGCCAGCAGCGCCGCCGGGTCAGCGATTTCCTCGCCGCGCATGACCGCCGCATAGCCGGTGTAAATCAGCATGAGACCGCGTCCGCCGGAGTCGACCACGCCCGCCGCTTTCAGGGGCGGCAGCATGTCGGGCGTGCGCTTCAAAATCGCCTCGCCGCTGGTCAGAATGACGTTCATCAGCCCATCGTAGTCATCGGGATTGCTCTCGGTGTACTTGATGGCATCCTCCGCAATGACGCGCGCGACGGTCAGAATCGTGCCCTCCTTGGGCTTCATGACCGCCTTGTACGCCTTGTCAGAGCCCGCCTTCAATGCCTGTGCGAACTGCACGGGGGTAATCTTCTCCACGCCCTTCAAGGACGTCGCGAAGCCGCGCAGCAGCTGGGACGTGATAACGCCAGAGTTGCCGCGCGCGCCCTTGAGCGCGCCCTTCGAGATGGCAGCCGCCGCCTCATCCGCGCGCAGGTACTCCTGCGCATTGACCTCACGGGTCGCGCTCTGCATGGTCAGGGACATATTCGTCCCCGTATCGCCGTCCGGGACAGGGAAAACGTTCAGCGCGTCCACCGCTTCCCGGTTCTTTTCGAGCAGTGCCGCACCCGCGACGACCATGTCGCGCAGCAGCAGCCCGTCAATGGTTTTATGCTGTATCAAAGGTAAATTCCTCCTACCTGCTTTCGGCGTCAGCTCCTTGGAACTGCTGCCGTGTGGCTTTCCTGCATTACACGCGGATACCTTCCACGGAGATGTTGACCTTGCGAACCTTCACGCCCGTCATGCTTTCCAGCTTGTAGCGCACGGTATCGACAATGGTCTTGCACACCTCGGCAATGGAGATGCCGTATTCCACGATGATGAACAGATCGACGTCCAGCATATCGCCAACACTGCGAATCTGCACGCCCTTGGAGAGGTTTTCCCTTCCCAGCCATTCGACGATGCCATCCTTGGCACGCTTGGAGGACATGGCAACGATGCCGTAGCATTCCAGCGCCGCGTATCCCACGACTTTGAGCAGGACATCCTCCGTAATATAGATTGTTCCGATGTCGTTCTTGATTTTGCAATCCATAGTAGTCGACCTCCTTCATCCAGGGGCTTCCCAGCTTTTGTCCTCGCGGACACGATAAATGCACCCATAGCTGGGTCAGAGTATAGTATACAGGATTTTAGCGGAAATGGCAAGACTTTTTCGGCCCGTTTCACAAAAATGCCGCCAGAAATTCCAGAAAAAGCGCCGACATGTGTCGATTTCGTGAACACTTCTTGCAGATTGTGTGATTTTCCCGCCTTCGCGATACCACCTGACCAAAAATTTTCCCCTTGACAAGCGGGAAAAACCGTGCTATCATGCACCCATCAGGGCAATGAGGAGACGGGTCATCCGCTTCTGCGGCGCAGGCAGAGAGCTTCCGGGCGGTGTGAGGAAGCAGGCGGCGCATAGGGTGACGTACAGCTCCGAGCCATCCGCTGAAACCGCGTCTGCGCGGCGGGTAGGCGGCATCCGGTGCGCCGGTTACAGCGTGCGAGGAATGACTGTTCCTCCTTGAGGGCTGTTTGCAGCCAGACGGAAGTGGTACCGTGGCGTTTTGTCACCTTCCCCGGATTTTGTCCGGAGAAGGTGTTTTTTATTCTTATTCTCTGAAAGTAAGGAGTGATTGGATTATGGCGCTTGATTCCCTGCGTTTCGCGCACCGCTTCGACCAGATCAGCGGCAGCGCCATTCGCGAAATCTTCAAGATGATTGCCAAGCCCGGCATGATTTCCTTCGCGGGCGGCAATCCGGCGGCATCAGCGCTGCCCGATGCGGAATGCGCCGAAATCGCCCGCGACGTGCTGCAAAAGGACGGCAAGCGCATCCTGCAATATGGCGCGACAGAGGGGTATCCGCCGCTGCTGGAAAGCCTGCACGCCTATGTGGAGCAGCAGCTTGGGTGCGCCGTGCCTGCGGTGCTGCCCGTCACCGGCTCAACGCAGGCGATGGATTTGCTCTGCAAAGCGCTGATTGACCCCGGCGACGTGATTCTGGTGGAGAACCCGTCATTTCTGGGCAACATGCAGTGTATGCGGCTGTATCAGGCAACGCTGGTGCCGGTAGAGAGCGACGAGAACGGGATTATCCCGGAAAAGCTCGAAGAAGCGATGCGCCAGTATCACCCGAAGCTGCTTTACACCATCCCGACGTTCCAGAATCCGATGGGCATCACGCTGGCCGCCGACCGCCGCAAGCCCATTGCGGAACTCGCTGCGAAGTACCACGTCGTCGTGGCGGAAGACGACCCGTACCGCGACCTGCGATATGCCGGAGAAGCGTGCCCCTCCATCAAATCCTTCGACAAGGATGGCTGGGTCGTTTTCCTCGGCTCGTTCAGCAAGATTATCAGCCCCGGTCTGCGCGTCGGATTCATGGCGGGCGATGCGGGCATCCTGCGCAAATGCACCGTCGGCAAGCAGTCCACCGACGTCCACACGGCAAACCTTACACAGGCGATTGTGGATCAGTACCTGCGACGCGGTCTGCTGCCCGACCACATCAAGCGCATCTGCCGCAGCTACAAGGCGCAGCTGGATGCTATGCTGAGTGAACTTTCGACCTTTCCCGAAGGCACGACGTACACGCGCCCGGACGGCGGCCTGTTCATCTTCGTGACGCTGCCGGAGGGCATCGACGCAAAGGAGCTGCTGGAGCAAGCGGTAGAACGCCACGTCGCCTACGTCCCCGGCACGCACTTCTTCTGCGACGGCGGACACGAGAACACGCTGCGCCTTAACTTCTCCAACTCCAGCATCGCGCAAATTCACGAGGGCATGAGCACCTTGCGGGAGATTTTCGCGCAGGCGCTGGCGAAATGACACTGTTTCCCCTACTACTTAATATATAGGAGGTTCCCCATGCACATTCTTGACGTTTTGAAAGAACGCGGCTTCATCGCCCAGACCACCTTTGAGGACGAACTGTACAAGCAGCTCGAAGAACCGACCACCTTCTACGTCGGCTTCGATCCGACCGCTGATTCCCTCCACATCGGGCATTACATCCCGATTATGGCGATGGCGCACATGCAGCGCGCGGGGCATCGCCCGATTGCGCTGATGGGCGGCGGCACGGCGATGATCGGCGACCCGTCCGGCAAGACCGACATGCGCAAAATGATGACCGTCGAAACGATTGACCACAACGTCGAGTGCATCAAGCAGCAGATGAGCCGTTTCCTTGATTTCTCCGACGACAAGGCAATTATCGTCAACAACGCGGACTGGCTGCGCAACCTGAACTTCATCGAATTCATGCGCGACATCGGCGCGATGTTCTCCGTCAACAAGATGCTGACTGCCGACTGCTACAAGACGCGCATGGCGACCGACAACGGTCTGTCCTTCCTCGAATTCACCTACATGCTCATGCAGTCCTACGACTTCTTGGAGCTGTTCCACCGCTACGGCTGCCGGCTGGAAATGGGCGGCAACGACCAGTGGAGCAACATGCTTGGCGGCGCAGACCTGGTTCGCCGCAAGGACAGTGAAAAGGCGTTCGCCTGCACGTTCCAGCTGCTGCTGACCCACGACGGCAAGAAGATGGGCAAGACCGAGAAGGGCGCGCTGTGGCTTGACCCGAACAAGACCTCCCCGTTCGACTTCTACCAGTACTGGCGCAACGTTGATGACGCGGACGTGGAAAAGTGCCTTGGCTTGCTGACCTTCCTGCCGATGGACGAAGTGCGCCGTCTGGGCGCGCTGCAAGGCAGCGAAATCAACGAGGCGAAAAAGGTGCTGGCGTTCGAGGTGACGAAGCTGGTGCACGGCGAAGAAGAGGCGCAGAAGGCCGCCGATGCCGCTGCCGCACTGTTCGCGGGCGGCGCGTCTGCCGCGAATGTCCCCTCCTTCACGCTGACGCGGGACGAATTCGCCGCCGACAGCCGCGTGACGACCATGCTGGTCAAGTCCGGGCTGTGCAAGAGCCAGAGCGACGCGCGCAATCAGGTGAAGGCGGGCGCGGTACTGGTGGCGGACAAGAAGGTGGATGACCTGAACGCCACACTGGCGGAGAGCGACGTCCCCGCAGATGGTCTGCTGATTCAGAAAGGCAAGAAGAACTTCCGCCGCCTGTTCCTCGCATGAGTGCCATGAACCCCTATCGGACGCTCCGGCAGTCTGCCAGCGACGAGTTCATCATCAACAAAAGCCGCTTCATCGGCTATGCCGCGCCGTGCGAAACGGAAGCGGAGGCGCTTGCCTTCCTGCAATCCATCCGCACGAAGCACAAGGACGCCACGCACAACTGTTATGCCTACATCATCGGGCAGAACGCGGGCATCATGCGCTATTCAGACGATGGCGAACCGGGCGGCACGGCAGGGCTGCCGATGATGGAGGTATTGAAGCATCAGGGCGTAGTCAACTGCTGCTGCGTGGTCACGCGCTATTTCGGCGGCGTGCTGCTGGGCGCGGGCGGGCTGGTGCGCGCGTACACGCAGGGGGCGGTCATCGCGCTCAAGGCGGCGCAAGTCGTCGAGATGCTGCCCTCGTGCCAGTACCTGTGCGAAGTCGCCTATCCGCTGTGGGACAAGGTGCAGTACGCGCTGAAAAGCCTGCCCGTGCAATTGCTGAGCAGCGAGTTCACGACCGCCGTCGGCTTCACGCTGCTGATTCGCCAGACGGACGTGCAATCCGTGCTGGACACGCTGACCCGCGTCACTGACGGGCGCATTGAGACGCTGCTGGAAGAAGAATCCTACCGTGCGTGGGACAGCGAAAGCAAATAATCGATTTTACCCGGAAATCGTTCTGATTCAGAACAGTTTTCGGGTTTTTGCTTGACCTTTTTCAGCTTTCCTGCTATGATATTTTCATAAATACCGGGACAAGGAGAAAGGCATATGACAAGGAAACATCCAGCACAGGAGCTTGAGGAAGATGTGCTGGTTCGCACAAGCAACATGGGGCAAGGGCGCTCGGATTATGAAGCGTTTCACACGCTGTCGCCCGCCATCCACCTGCGCGAAATCCATACGCATGATTTCTTTGAGCTGTATATTCACCTAAACGGCTTTCCCCGCCTGTATGTGGACAACAAAATCGTCACGCCTCAGCGCGGCAGCCTGATGATTTTCCCGCCATTCGTCATACACGGCATAATCTCGCAGGAAGCCATCCGCAACTACGAGCGAGTGGTGCTGTTCATCTCCTCCGGGATGCTGCACCAGCTGGGGCAGGGACTTCTGCCGCTGGAGCAGCGCCTTTTAGACTGCACGCGCCGCACCGGGTATCATTATCAGCTGGATGAAGCGGCACTTTCGCTGTGTACATCATGCATTGACCGTGTGGCGCAGAACACAGGCGATGAGCGTCCCGAATCGCGCTTGGCGGATTATGCCGCGATGACCGAGTTTCTGCTGCAAATCCTCCGCGTGACGCAGGAAGCACCGACGCCGCAGAGTACCCAGCCCTCGCCGGACACCATGCAGCGCGTGATGGCGTACATCAACGAGCATTACGCCCAGCCGCTGACGCTGGAGGAAATTGCGGACGCGTTCTTCATCAGCAAATCGTACCTGTCACACGAGTTTGTCCGTTACACGAACACGTCAGTGTACGAGTACATCCAGTTCCGGCGCATCTGCGGCGCGAAGCTGCTGATTGCCTCCGGCGTATCGCTGACGGAAGCTGCGTTTCAGAGCGGGTTCAATTCGTATTCTTCGTTTCTGCGCACTTTTCGCAAAACAGCAGGCATTTCGCCGACGGATTTCCAGCGAAATCTTGGCAAATAGCTTTTGCATTGTCGAATGCGGATAATTTTTTCCCAGATATATCTGCACGATTTGCATAGTAGCGTGGACAATTTGCATAGACGCGCCGCCCTTTCTCCGCTATAATGAGGGTAACTTCCGGATGAGGCAATGCAGCCGCCTCCTCCCGGACAATGTGTAAAGGTTCGGCTGAAAGAAAAAAGGAGGATCTCTATGAAACGTTTTTTCCCGTTGCTGCTCGCTGCCATCATCGGGCTGCTGCCGCTGATGAGCGCCTGCGCTGAAGCGCCGCTGGATGGGTATCCCGGCATTGATGCGCTGCCCGCCATCGACACAATCAACAATCCGTTTGAGTTTTTCGACGTGAAGAATGACCCGAACGGCGACGGCGTTGTGACCGACATCACCGAATGGGAAGCGCGCCGCACCGAAATCCGCGATTTGATCCAGCACTACTGGCTGGGCTACCGCTGGGAAACCGCGGCGGAGGACGTGTCTGGCAAGTACGAGATTGTCTACGAGGACAACACCGCGTCCTACGGCGGCTTCTATGGAATTTGGGGCACTTGTGTCTTCAGCCTCGGCGACGAGTTCCGCAAGTTGTCCGCTGCGCTGCTGGAAGGTGAAGTGACGGTGGGCGACAAGACGTTCGGCCCTGCATCCACCAAGGCGGAAGCCAAGCAGCTTGCCATCGAAGCGTGGAACGCCGGCTACTCCGTCCACTACATCGGCGAACCGCCGTGGGGCACGGAAGGCGACGCGGTGTTCGTGAACACCACCGGCGCGATTACCGAGGAAACCATCCCCGCCCGTGTGCGCCCCGTGTATCAGGCGGTCATTACCATCACGAATCCGGAAACGGGCGCAAAGGCGAGCTTCGCTGCGAAGCTGAATGTGCCCACGGATGCGCAGATTCTGGCGGCTTGGGGTGAAGAGAAGGAGCAAGTGCCGTTCGTGATTGATATCGGCGGTACCTCCGCATTCTCTGCTGCAAACTTGAACGGACAGGGCTACGGTCTGGTGACGTTCAAAGCCACTGACATTTACCCCGATGACTCCAATGCGGATGACGGCATTGACCGTGCTGGCGTGTACACCGCGCTCTACCCCTACGACGCGAACGACTACAAGCACGCATCCGGCGCGCTGATGGCGTGGAGCTGGGCGGCCAGTCAGATTGTGACCGCCTTGGAAAACCCGGCAGAGGGCACGAGCCTGACGCTGGGCGAGCTGGTTCGCCTTGACCCGGCTAAGACCGTCATCACGGGTCATTCCCGCTACGGCAAGGCCGCCATGTTCACCGCGGCGTTTGACGACCGCATCAGCATCTGCGTGCCGAGCGAATGCGGCGGTTCGGGCATCCAGAGCTACCGCTACAAGGTGGAAGGCAAGATTTTCAACTTCAACACCTCCGCCTACGCCAAGGCTGACCGTGTCTACGGCAAGACCGAAGTGCCGACCGTGTCCTACGGCAAGGGCAACAGCTGGTTCCCGGAGACGGCTGCTATGTTCGTCGCCCGTGATAACCAGATTCCGTTTGACCCGGTGGAAATCATCGCGCTGGTTGCGCCGCGCCCCTTCTTCACCGTGTCAGGCATTGACACCCACTGGCTGGGCAATGAAGGCGCTGTCGCCAGCATGGTTGCAGCAGAAGAGGTTTACGATTTCGTCGGCACGACGGAAATCGAGAAAAACAACATTGCTGTTCGTGCCCGCCAGAGTGACCACGTCTTCTACCCGCGTGACTTCTGCTTTGCGCTGGCGATTATGGATCGCGAATTCAAGCAGACGGACGACAAGCTGCTGCATGTGAAGGATCTGTTCCCGGAAGGCACTGGCATTTCCGGCATGTCCTACCCGGCGGCGGATTACGCAACCGTCAGCGAACTGAACGACTACCCGTTTGACATCAATTCTTCCTACATCCCGTGGTCTGCCGAAAGCAAGTACACGCTGTGGACGGCGCAGGAGACCTTCCTGACGAACCACAATGTTACCATTACCGCGCATTCCGACGCGCCCGACGTGGTGCTGGTGCTGCCGAATGGCACGGAAATCGCCGCTGCTTCGCACGAGGGTGACGTGTTCACCTTCACCTTGACTGCCGAACAGTCCGTCTACGGGCGCTACGAGCTGCGCACCGTCGGCACCGACAAGGCGGCGCACAGCGTCTACTTCTCCGCCGTTTCGCTGGCGGATGCGCTCCGTCACGGCACGACGAAGGGCGACGAGGGCGAAGAAAACCGCGTGCTGGGCTTCGCGTCCCGTCTGGCGAACACGAAGGAGAATCCCCCGCTGGTCTACATCGGCAGCGAAACCGAACCCGCTTCCATGATTTTCACACCCGAACGTGTGGTGCCGGAAGACACGAGCCTGCTGGAATACGGCATTTTGTTCCACGACGCGCTGTTTATCCGCATTGCAAACGCCGGCTGGGATGCTTCGCAGACCTTCAAGGTGAAGAACCTGAAGTTTGTCTCCATGCCGGAATACACCTTCGAGTTCTCGATGGCGGACATTGCCGCTTCCGCTGAAAACAACGGCAAGCAGGATGCTGCGCTGTTCACCAAGCCGATTTCTTGGAACGCTGAGCGCTACAACAACGGTTTCTCGCAGGTGTGGCCCGCAATTCCGGATACGCTGGAAGAGCGGCAGGCGCTTGAACGCGGCGAGACCATCACCCGCCCCGAAGCGCCCGAAAAGACCGTGACCGCCTTTGACGCGACCGTCTCCGGCGAAGCGGCACTGTCGGACACCGCGCTGACCATCACGCTGACCTTCTCCGAAGCGCTGCGCACGGGTGAATACGCTGTCGGCATGGACATTGCCGAAGCCTGGGAAACCGCGTGGAATGCGGACGGCACGCAGATGACGCTGACCGTCCCCGCGGACGCGCTGAATGGACAGCACACCGTGAACCTCATCATCTTCCGCCTGATGGATACCGATGGCAACCTCATCGGCGGTCCGGTGGAACTGCATTTGGACTTCTAATCTTCGAATCCCCTGCCCGTGGCGACGTAAAATCGTCACGGGCTTTTTTTGTTCCCGGCAAACTTCATTTTCGCTTCCTCGTAACTTCACATTGGATTCATTCAATTGTGTCATAATTGCTTCCGGAACATCCATGAGCTGGAAGGAGTCAGAGAAACTATGAAGAAGACCGGGAAAATCATTGCCATTATCGTCGTGCTTGCGCTCGTTGCGGGCGGCGTTTACCTCTTTGCGGGCAGACAGAAAAATGCAGCTTACCGCGAGGAAATCGCCCGCACGCAGGACATCAGCACCTATTACACCTTTTCCGGCAACCTGTCGACAAAGGACAGCCAAATCGTCACCTCCACCGCAAAAACAACCGTCAAAGAGTGCCTGTTCTCCGAGGGCGACGCGGTGAAGAAGAACGACATTATCCTCAAATTTTCAAGCGGCGGCACGGCACGCGCGCCGATGGACGGAACGCTCTCGAACCTCTACGTCGAGGAAGGCGACGAGGTGACCATAGGCCAGCAGCTGCTGCGTGTCGCAGATTACAGCAATCCGCAGATTGTGTTCAACGTGGATGAATACGACCGTCCGGCGCTCTCCGTCGGGCAGGCGGCGGATGTGACCGTGCTGTCCACCGGCAAGGTGCTCACCGGCACCATCACCCGCATTGCGCAGGAAGCAACCGTATCCGGCGACATGGCATACTACGAGGTGACGATGACCGTGCCGCAGGACGGAACGCTCGCCATGGGCTTGAGCTGCGAAATCCGCGTGCTGTACCAGAGCGTGAAGAACGTTACGACCGTGTCGATTGACGCGATTCAGTATGATTCGGACGGCAAGCCGTTCGTCTACTGCTACGACCGCAAGGACGATATTGTACAGCAGCGCGTGACACTGGGCATCAACAACGGCTCGATTGTCGAAATCGTCGACGGCATCCGCACGGGCGAAGCGGTGCTGATTCCCGTGAAGAACACAATGGAAATGCCCATGATGCATTATTGACGGAAAGGGGCATTTACCATGGCGGAAAATATTCTGACGATGGCTGTCTCTTATACACATCTGACGCTGCCGACGAACTCTAGGGTGTAGAT
>OWIX01001089.1_pt1 | contig 14986 bp, 8 predicted proteins | sample 1732851 | NCBI WGS metagenome assembly OWIX01 (sample SAMN05065761, study PRJEB22554) | human gut metagenome | biome: ENVO:2100002; feature: ENVO:00000062; material: ENVO:00002003 | host: Homo sapiens | place: USA
CACCCTAGAGTTCGTCGGCAGCGTCAGATGTGTATAAGAGACAGACGGCATTCTGCTATATGTCCCTTGTCCCGATTATCCAGCCGCCCATTATCAGACTGCTGACGACAAAGCGTGAAAGACGTATCCGCATGGCATATAAAGAAGAGAAACCCGTGTCATGGACAGCACGTTTCCTTTTCCCCTTTATGGTGGTGCTTTTTGCAGGTATTCTGGCTCCTATTTCCGTACCGCTCATCGGCGCGCTCATGTTCGGCAATATGCTGAAAGTATCGGGCGTTGTGGATTCTCTGGCAAGTACGGCACAGAATGAACTCGCCAATCTGGTGACACTCTTTCTCGGTATTACGGTAGGCGCTACGATGACGGCGGAAAATATCCTGACATTTGATGTCCTGAAAATCCTTATCCTCGGTGCGGCGGCGTTTATTTTCGATACGGTGGGCGGCGTGCTTTTTGCAAAGCTGGCAAATCTCTTCCTCAAGCAAAAACTGAATCCCATGATTGGCGCCTGTGGTATTTCCGCGTTCCCCATGTCGGGGCGCGTTGTTGCCAAGATGGCTTTGAAAGAAGATCCTTCCAATTTCATCATCCAGCACGCCATGGGCGTCAATGTGGCGGGACAGGTCGCTTCCGTCGTCGCCGGCGGCCTTGTGCTTGCTCTTATTCCCGTTTTGTCATAAAGGAGAAACTATGTCAAGTTTGGACGCTTCCGTTTATCTTCTGGTCATTGCGTATCCCCTGCTTTTCGTGGTGATGGCTGTTTTTATGGGACTGACGTACTTCCTGCGCAGGGTATTTCCCGGAGACTGAAGAAGCGGGATTTCCTTCCTGCCGCGGTTTGCGGGGAGGGAGAAAAAGTTTTATACTGTACCTATGTGAAAATAATTCTCTTTTAGGAGGCAGAAATGAAAGAAACATACAGCAGAAGCAAATCCGTCTGGCAGCGGATGAATGCCCGTGAGCGCAAGGCCGCCATGGCATACGGTGAAAAATACAAGGCGTTCCTTGATACGGCACGCACGGAAAGACTGGCGGCAGCGGAAATTATCCGCCGTGCGGAAGAAAAGGGATTTAAACCTGTCTATATCATGAAGTCGCTCAAAGCGGGAGACAAGGTATATTGGAACCAGAAAGATAAATCCGTTATTTTGGCGGTGATTGGGAAAGAACCCGTCCATGAAGGCATCAAAATCGTGGGATCCCATATTGATTCGCCCCGTCTGGATCTGAAAGCCAATCCGGTTCATGAACAGGACGGCATTGTGTACTTCCGTACCCACTACTACGGCGGGATTAAGAAATACCAGTGGACCTGCATTCCGCTGGCGCTCATCGGCGTGGTATTCACAAAAGACGGTAAAAAAGTGGATATCAATATCGGACTGAAAGACAGCGACCCCGTTTTTTATGTATCCGACCTGCTTATCCATATGGCACAGGACCAGATGAAAAAGACTCTGGCGGAAGGGATTACCGGAGAACAGCTCCAGGCTGTCGCGGGTACTCATTCTGAAGAAGGGCAGACACCGAAAGATGCCATCATGGCGCTTTTGAAAAAAGAATACGGGATCGAAGAGGAAGACTTCGCCGCCGCTGAATTGGAACTTGTTCCCGCCACAAAGAGCCGCGACGTCGGATTTGACCGGTCCCTCATCGCTTCTTACGGGCAGGACGACCGCGTATGTTCCTACGCGAATCTGGAAGCCATCCTGGACGCAAAACCCGGTGTGAAGACCCAGGCCGCTCTTCTTACGGATAAGGAAGAAATCGGATCTTATGGAAATACGGGCATGGAATCTTCCTATTTCGTGAAATTTGTAATGAAACTCCTTGCGCTGCAGGGACAGGGAAGCCTTCTTGATTTCTATGAAACCATGGAAAACAGCGAGATGCTTTCCGCCGATGTGAATTCCTGTCTTGATCCCATGTTCCCGGAAGTTTCTGAAAAAGACAATGCGTCTTTCCTGGGATACGGGATTAACCTGACCAAGTACGGCGGTTCCCGCGGCAAGTCAGGCAGCAATGATGCCAATGCGGAATTTTTGCAGAAGGTCAGAAAAATCTTTAATGATGCCGGTGTATGCTGGCAAATCGGCGAACTGGGAAAGGTCGACCAGGGCGGCGGCGGAACAATTGCTTTCATGATGGCGAACTGGGGCGTGGAAGTGGTAGACTGCGGCACGTCCATGCTGTCCATGCACGCTCCCTGCGACCTGCTGTCCAAGGCGGACGCTTACGAAACGTACCTGGCGTACAAGGCATTCTTTGAAAGCAGGTAAGGAAAAGAGGGAATCATCGTCTCGAAAGGGGCGGTGATTTTTTCGTGGGAAATTCCGCTTATCTGTTTCATAAGAACTCCGTGTATCCCTTGCATGGAAAGAGAGTATTTCTGCTGTTGACTGCCGGCCGGTACTGCGTTAAGATATCTGACAAGACGATCATGGCAGGATGTTGCAGACACAGGAAGGACAGCAGTGCAGGAGGAATCGGAATGGATGAACATCAGTCCGGCGTAAAGCTGGAAGAAGCGTTGGAAGCAAAAAAAGAACTTGATGCAAAAGCGCAGAAAATACTTGAGGAGAAGGAAGCGGACTCCCGTATGAGGACATATACGGGACCGTTAGGCAGGGCGGTAGCCGTACTGCTGTGCGTGTGGACGGCATTCCAGCTGTATTTCACGACCATCGGAGCAATCAGTGCCGTCAATCTGCGGGCGATCCACTGTATCTTTCTTCTTGTTTTTACATTTTTATTATTTCCGACGTTTAAAAAAGAAACGCGGAAAAGAAAGCTTCCGCTCCTTTGGGACGTGGCGTTTATCCTTTGTTCCGCAGGCAGTCTCCTTTATCTCATTTTGAATTATACCCGTATCGCCCGGACGGGAGGACGTATTTCCGATATGGAGGCAGCCATTGCCTTAGTCGCGGTGGTTTGTGTTTTTGAAGCGGCCCGGCGGGCATCGGGAAATCTGGCGGTACTTGCGGGAATTTTTCTTGCGTATAATTGGTTCGGCGCGTACCTGCCCGGCTATCTCGGTCATAACGGTTTCACTTTGAAGCGCGTGCTGATTACCCAATTCTGGGGAACGCAGGGCATTCTCGGCACGGGCATCGGCGTTTCGGCGACTTATATATTTCTTTTTGTTGTTTTTGGCGCGTTTCTGAAATATTCGGGCTTTTCTAAATTCATTAATGATTTTTCGCTTACCCTTGTAGGAACGACTTCCGGCGGCCCCGCGAAGGTGGCGGTCATCGCGTCGGGCCTTATGGGGATGATTAACGGTTCCGCCATTGCCAATGTGGCGACGACAGGAACGATTACGATTCCGCTCATGAAACGGACAGGGTATAAAAGCGAATTTGCAGGCGCCGTAGAAGCGGTGGCCTCTACCGGCGGACAGTTTACGCCGCCGATTATGGGGGCGGTCGGTTTTGTCATGGCGGAGTTTTTAAACCTGTCCTACACCTATGTGGCACTGGCAGCTGTCACACCGGCATTGCTCTACTATATCGGCCTGCTTCTGGCGGTTCATTTTGAAGCGAAGCGGCTCGGACTTTCGGGAATCGCCAGGGAAAATATTCCCGATGCATTGTCGGTGATAAAAGAACAGGGACATCTTGTCCTTCCCCTGGTGAGCCTTATCGGGCTGATGTTTACGGGATTCACGCCGCTTTATGCAGCCGTTATTTCCATTTTTATCACTGTGGCGGCAAGCTGGCTCCGTAAAGAAACAAGAATGACAGGAGATAAGATTATTGCCGCTGTTATTGAGGGGGCGCGGAGCGCCGTTTCCGTAGGGGTGTGCTGCGTCATCATCGGCGTCATTATCGGTACAGTCACACTGACATCCATGGGACTGAACATGGGCTACCTTATTTTGTCTCTTCTGCAGGATAATAATGTATACCTTGCCGGTTTCCTTGTCATGATCATGTCCGCTATTCTGGGGATGGGCGTTCCCGGCGTTGCGGCGTATGTCATTGTCCAGGCGGTTGCTGTTCCTGTCCTTATCAAGGCGGGGGTGCTGCCGCTTATCGCCCACATGTTTTGCCTGATTTATGCCTGCCTTTCCAATATCACGCCGCCTGTGGCCATGTCAGCCTATGTGGCGTCTGGGATTGCCGGTTCTGATCAGACAAAGACGGGACTTATGGCGGTGCGTCTCGGGCTTATCGGTTTTATTATTCCTTTCTTTTTTTTGGATAATCCCGTTCTTCTCATCGGTGTCGATCCGGCGGCGGCCGCAGTGGAAACCCTTTGGGCTGCTTTCAGCGCGGCGGTGGGGACGTTTGCCCTCGTCGGCGCATTGGAAGGCTGGATTCTATGCAAGTGCGGATGGGCGGAACGGATTGTACTTTTCATTGCTTCGCCGCTTCTCCTTTTTCCCGGAACGATGACAGACTTTGCCGGATTTGCAGGGATTGCCGCGGTTATAGGATTCCAGTTCCTGCGGCGGAGAAAAGAAACTTGATTTCCCCTGACACAGGGGTATACTTATGATAATCATTTATTTTCTGCAGCATGGGAGGATGGAAAAATGAACATGAAGCATTTGAAAAAAGCGGCGGCAGTTTCACTGGCGGCTTTAGCCGCAGCAGGGATGATAGCAGGCTGTGGCGGAGAAAAGAAAGCATCGGCGCCGTCATCACAGCCGGCAGCGCAGACGGTGAAAATTAATTTTCCGACGGCCGGCGCGTCAGGTGCCCTGTATGCGGTGGGGGCGGCAATCACCAATATGTGGAACAATAACGTTCCCGGTGTGCAGGCAGCGAGCCAGGCTTCCGCAGGCGGAATTGCCAACCTGAATATGGTCTCCGACGGCGAAGCGCAGGTGTCCATCGCTATTTCCAGCAATGTGTACCAATGTCTCAACGGGACGGACAGTTTCAAAGATCATCCTTATAAAGATTTGAAAGTGATTGCCGGTCTTTACATGAATCCGAACCAGGTGGTGGTCACTGCCAAGTCGGGCATTCAGACTTTGGCTGATGTAAAAGGAAAGCATTTTGCCGTGGCATCGGCAGGCTCTTCCGTATATAACGAAAGTAATGCCCACTTCACCGCGGCGGGACTGAAATTTCCTGATGACATCCAGGCGGAGTACATTACCTTTACCGATGCTGCCGATATGCTCCAAAACGGCTCCATTGACGGTGCGTGGATCATGAGCGGCGCTCCTGCTTCCGCCGTCACCCAGGCTTTGACCGGCGGCGCGCACCTGGTAGATATTGATGATCAGCTCGTGAAAGAACTGAAAGCGAAGTATCCCTGGTATGCAAGTTATACTATCAAGGCGGGGATCTATCCGAATCAGGACAGAGACGTCCATACCACGGCGGTTAAAATGGTTATGTTCACCCGCGGGGATATGCCGGAAGATGTGGTGTATAATCTGACGAAAGCTTTCTGGGAACATATCGATGAAATGGGGCAGGCACAGAAGAATCTGAAAGGCCTCAAGCCGGAAGATGCGGTGAAAGATATCGCAGGTGTGCCGCTCCATCCCGGCGCTGAAAGATACTATAGGGAAATCGGCGTATTGAAATAAGGAATAGAAAGAAAACATCGTCTTTAGAGGGGCGGTGTTTTTCTTTTGGGAATGTCCGGTGAGCATGTACCGGCAGCGAGCATTCTCATTATGACACTTTCCGTTCCCCATTGTTAGTGACGCGCTTTCCCAAAATCGTCATTCTGAACGGGGGCAAGAATGCTTTGTGGGAAGGATGGAAAACGGGATAGTGGCACAGGGTGAAGAATCTGTTACACTGATGACGTCTTACCGATTTCCTCACCACGGTAACAGATCCTTCGCTCATGCTCAGGATGACGATTAGCGTTTCCTGTCATCATGACGCTTAACGTTTTTCATCATAGTGATGCTTAATGTTTACCGTCATTATGACGACTTCCATACCCCGGTCATTCAGAGCGGACACAGGAATGCTTTATGGGAATAAGGGAAAAGAGTTATGTGACGAGGAGCGATGAATCTATTACGCTGGTGACATCTTACTGGCTTTCCTTGTCACGGGTACAAATCCTTTACATTCATTCAGGATGACGATTAGCGTTTCCTATCATTATGACGCTTAACGTTTTCCATCATAGTGATGCTTAATGTTTACCGCCATTATGACGACTTCCGTACTCCGTCATTCAGAGCGGACACAGGAGTGCTTTGTGGGAATAAGGGAAGGCAGCAATATGACACAAAGCGAAGAATCTGTTACCTTGATGACGTTTTACCGTTTTCCTCACCGTGGCAGCCGATTCTTCGCTAATATGCATAATGACGCCTTCTGCCCTGTCAGTCCTGTGACTGCTGCCTTTTGCTGAAGAAAGAGGGTCGCTCAAATTTAAAATATTTTCCCCAAGACTATTGACAAGAAAATCTCTATTCGCTAAAATAATCACAATATTTAAAAGTGCTGACGGAAAAAAGTAAATTTCCTTTCCCGGCGCAGAGAACCGATGGATGGTGAAAATCGGTGCGGGCAGGAAGTCGAAGTTCTTTCCTGAACTGCTTTGCTGAAATAACAGTAGGCATTGCCGGAGTGGCTCACGTTAAGCAGCTGAGAGTTGATCTGATGAAGTAGGGTGGTACCACGGAATATCCGTCCCTTGGGTGCCGCCTTTTTTGTTTTTCATCAGGTAAACAGGGTGGTACCGCGATGAGTCCCGTCGTCCCTTGCAATTGGCAGGGGACATTTTTTATAGGATAGAAGTGCAGTAGAAAGAGAGGGCTCTCAAATGAAAAAATGGATGAAAATTACGGCAGCGGCAGTGGCGGCAACAGCTTTACTCTATGGCTGCGGAGGAAACAGTGGCGGAGAGAAGAAGACGACTAACGGGAAGAAACAGATTGCTGTGGTGCAGGTGATGCAGCATGGTTCTCTTGATGCGGCCAATCAAGGATTCCTTGACGGCTTGAAGGAAAGGGGCTACGGAGCGGACAAAATTTCAGTAGACCAGCAAAATGCCCAAGGAGACCAGTCAAATTTAAAGACCATTGCGTCCCGTTTCAAGTCCAATCGTCCTGATCTTATCTGCGCGATTTCCACACCTGCCGCACAGGCGGTAGCCAATGAAATTCATGACCTGCCCATTATCGGATGCGCCATTACCGATTTTGAAACGGCAAAGCTGGTGAAATCAAACAGTAAACCTGAAACAAACGTAACCGGCGTCAATGACCGAGGTCCCGTGGAGAAGCAGGTGGATATGGGGCTTAAGTTTCTTCCTGCGGCAAAACGTCTCGGACTGATTTATTCCTCCAGCGAAGTGAACAGCCAAATCCAGGCAGACCAGGCGAAAGCCCATGCGGCATCCCTCGGCCTTACTGTGGTGGAGCGGACCGTTTCCTCCGTCAATGATATCCAGCAGGCGGCGGAATCCATGGTGGGACAGGTAGATTTCATCTATGTTCCCACGGATAACGTGATTGCTTCTTCCATTCCCACTTTGGTCAAGGTGACGGATCCCGCGAAGATCCCTGTATTCGTAGGTGCGGACAGCATGGCGAAAGACGGTGCGCTCGGTTCGCTCTCCGTGGATTTCTACAAGTCTGGTGTACAGGCAGGACATATGGCGGCGGATGTGCTTGACGGGAAAATCAAAACACAGGACACTGCCGTAGAGGATCCTGAAGTGCTGGAAGTCATTATCAATAAGAAATCGGCAGAAACTTTGGGACTTGCGATTCCTGAAGAATATAAGAATGCGAAGATGGTGGGATAAAGCAAAAGCGGGACGGGAAAATAAAAAGCAGATACGATATGTGGAATAGTCAATCGGGCATAAAGCATTTCCTGTCCCATGTCACAAAGATTTGGTATTTCAAAAAAATTTTACAGACCGGTGATTAAAAGAGAGTTGTGAATGATTTCTCATTCCTACAGCTCTTTTTTGATGAATGTATGACAGTGGGAATAAGGAATTGAAACCGAAGAATACAGCTTGGTTTTCAAAATCGGGAATTTTATGTTCTGTTATAAACAGCACATTCAAGTACAATGGCGGTGTTGTATAAAACTTGATTTTGATTACAGATCCCTAATATTAAGGAACAAATAAATTATTTATTGTGATCAAGTGATAGAAGTATTAGTCATATATTGTAAAAAATATGGCATAGTGATATCATAAAAGTGGGTATTCTTAAAGCAAATGGGTTTAAGCATTAAGAATTTAACCTTTATATCCTGCATGCAGGAATCACACAAAATTATATAAGGAAAGCAGTCGTGGGGAATCCGGTTAGAATCCGGAACTGTCCCGCAACTGTAGAGGGAGTTTTGCGGCTGCAAGCCTTTCACAGAGGAGCCGCAGGATAAGGAACTGAGTCAGAGTGCCACCTGCTTTCTATGAGATTGGCGTAACTTGCGAGGTATAAGTTAATGCATAGGAAGCTGGTGCTGTATTTTTAATATGGCAGAAGTCTTCTATATATCTTTTTTATGCCTCGTTTTATAAATTTGTGGTATGAGCGTACCATAAGTTAAAAATTAAAAATAAATTTTTTGTGTGCGGGGAAATGCCGCGGAAGCGGTGCATATCTTTTTTATATTTTTTAGTTATGAGGAGAATCAGGATGAAGAAGACATTGGTAATGGCGGCTGCAGCAGTTTTAACCGGAAGCATGGCATACCCTTCGCTGGCAGAGGAGTATGTTTTTGAGATGGCGCCCGTTGTTGTCACAGCGAATCGCATGAATGAAAATTTGGTGGATGCCAGGGCCGATATCAGTGTAGTTACGAGCCGGCAGATTGAAAAACTCCATCTGAATACCGTGGAAGATGCGCTGCGTACAGTTCCGGGGACACAGTATCTGAATTATGGCGGAAATGGATTGAATGCCAATTTAAGCGGGATCCGGATTAATGGAAGCAAGGATATTATACTGCTTGTGGACGGCGTACGTGTAACCGATTTCAACGGCGCGAATAATTCAGGGTATATGTATTCTTCTCTGCTGAATAATATGGACAATGTCGAACGTATCGAAGTGCTGCGCGGCAGTGCCGGCGCGTTGTATGGAAGTGGCGCCAAAGGCGGTGTGATCAATATCATCACCAAGAATCCCGGGGAAAAGAAAACGACCGTGGATATAGCCAGAGGAACCGGCGGACGGGAAATATATAAGCTGACCACTATGGGGAGAGTAGGGAAGTTTTCCTACATGGCCTATTATGACAAACTGCTGATAGGTGATACCAAATCCGGTGACGGAAGGCTATGGCCCGGGCACACCCATACCTTATCGGACGGAGTGAAATTTGCTTATGATTTTACTGATAAACATTCTCTTTCCTTAAGTTATGACAAAATGAAGTCAAGATATAGAGGATATGATTTTGTGTATTCAAACCGGTATCATGGCGATTATAAGTCCGATATGCTGACTCTGCAGGATAAGATATCCATCGGGAAGCATTGGGATAACCAGTTTACTTACCGCCGGAATAAAGTAAAGACAAATTATTTTCAGGATTATGACATGAATGCGCAGTCCAATTGGGGGATAAGCAGCGACTATACTTATGACATCATCGGCGAGCAGGTGAGCTTCCATGATGAATGGAACCGACTGACTTTTGGTGTGGATTATTCAAAGGGAAGGGACAATGTTCTTCGGGCGGCAGGATTTGACGTAAATGGGAATCCGGTCAAAACGAACCACTGGTATGAAAATTATTCTTTTTATATACAGGAAGATTGGAATTTCCTGCCCCGGTGGTCTCTTTCCGGAGGCCTGCGGCATGACCGCCCTGAGACAGATCAATACACTGCCGATTTTTCCAATCATACATCCAAAAGCTATCGTTTGAGCTATGAAATTACACCTAAGGATACAGTGTATGCGGGACGCAATGATTTCTACATTCTGCCGGGGCTTGATGTTCTTTATATTCCCCAGTATGGAAATGCCAAGGTCAGACCTGCTTATGGATATACGGATACCGTCGGCTACAGCCATGTATTCAGCGATAAGACCATGTTTACCTTTAACTGGTTCAGAACAAAAGATGAACAATCTATCGGATATGATACTTCATCAAAAAAATATAAAAACTTTAATCAGGGTGTTTCAAGAGGATGGAATGCCCAGCTGATTTCGCAGATCGGGAGTAAATGGAGCGCCAATGTAGGATGGGCGCATTTGTACTCCAATGTTCCCGGGGATAATTTTTCTCTCGGATATTCGCCGAAAGATAAACTTACTTTTGACATGATCTATCACAATAAGAAGTTCACCGGAGGTCTGGACGGATTCTATTTTATCCGGAGAAAGAACCCGGTAAACAGTGATTTGAAAGGGTGGCCGAACGATAAATACGGAATTTATAATTTGAGCTTTAATTATGAACCGAGAAAAGATTTTAATTTTTATCTGAAAATCAATAATATTTTCGATAAACTTTGGGCGGAGCATACAGATGTCATATGGAGCGACCATACGCCGGGAACATGGTATTCCATGCCGGGGCGCACATGGCTGTTCGGCGTGAAGATGGAAGTGTAAGGCATAGATCGTTGTAGTGGAGAAAAGGCGGGATAATGATGAAATATGTGTATGGCAGAAAAAAGTGGCTGGCAGCCGGTATAGCAGCATTGCTTATCAGCGGCACCGGAGCAGTTTCGGATGTGCTGGCGGCGCCGGTTTATACTTCCGGTATCACGACCAAGGCAAAAAAAGATAAGGCAACTTTCGGAAGTGCCTATAAAGTGGAAAACGGTGTTAATAAGTATAACTTGGAAGACGGATCAAAAATCAGTATCCACGGCACTTATCACGCTGAGGGTATTACGCCGGGGAAAGGAACGACATCCGTTGTCACCGTGGGTGACGGGACAGGAACGCTGTCCATTGATACTTCCAGCAGCGAAGCAGGAAATTCGCAGGGGGCGGGGATTCTCGCATCTGACGGGAGCCGGCTGACCATAAACGGGAACCTGCAGATTAAGACTTACGGAGGCAGCTGTTTTGCCGACGGTATTTACATGATGCGTGCCGGCACCGGTACGGGGGCCAAAGCGAACATTACTGTCAACGGCAACGTATATATAGGGGATCCGGCAGCCGTTGGAGAACCTCCGGATTCCTCTTCCCAGGACGCGAAATGGGGAGTCAATGCGGCGGAAATACATGGCGGTTACGGGCCGGACGGCCATGTTCCGGGATGGGCGGATGAATATACCGGTGCCCGCTGGCAACCTACGGGGGTCGATGTGGATATGTCGGACGGCAGCTCCATTGATCTCAACGGCGATGTGTACTTGGCTGTCCGCGGCTCCGCAATGAAGACGGATCCTTATTACAAGTCTGCCGGCATGGATGACTATGATATCGCTGTTATTAACGCCAATAAAGGGAATGTGACCATAGTGACGCCGACAAGCGATAAAGAGAGTTTTTATGCCCTTGCCAGTTACGGTGGCACTATCAATGTGAATATGGCAGGAGCGGATGCGGCTTCCCATAAAGTGAATATCAAGGGGAATATCATTGCCATGCGGGATGATAAAGACCACAACGGACAGCCTTACTTTTTCCAGAATGGCCGTATCAATCTGGCTTTGGCAAACAGTGATTCCCAATGGATCGGTGTGGTGGACAACAGCGGATCTGATCAGGCAGGAGAAGTAAATCTCTGGCTGCAGAACGGAGCCGTATGGAAACACAGATCTCCATCGCGGACCAATGGGCTTCAGGTAGAAAAAATGCCCCAACCGAGCGTATTCCACTATGGGAAATATGACGGAGTATCCCATGTGAACCAGTTGGTGGGCGGAAACTCCGCCGATAAGGCAGGCATCATTTATCCTGAAGAAGTATCGGAAATCCACGTGACGAATTATAGCGGACATGTCAAAGTTATTTATACTCACGAGGGAGATGGCGGTACGACCGCATCTTACCGCGGAGGCGATTTCCGGATAAAGAAAGCAGCTGCCGGTTCGGGAATTGTTGTATCCACTAATAACGCAGGTATTGATATGAATAATGATGATGCTGTATGGAAAGCATTGAACGCGGTGGCGGGGAAGATATATTATGAGGGATCCGTGGACGGCGAGAGTAATCTGGCGGGTAAGGCAGAAATCGCGGAAGGGCTGACCGCGTCATCAGCATCTGCCAAATTAGCGGATATGAAGTATAAGAAAGACAACCACGGGCAGGGATATGTAGAAAAAGGATCAGCACCGAACCCGAATCCGAATCCAAACCCGAATCCGAACCCGAATCCGAACCCGAATCCGAATCCGAACCCGAATCCGAATCCGAACCCGAATCCGAACCCGAATCCACCGACACCGCCGGTTCCACCGATTGTCCATGGGGATAATGAGACGGCGCTGATGAAAGGTGGACGCAGCGTGCTGACTGATTCCGCTTTGGAGTGGAGAGATAACGCCATGCAGGGGATGCTTCGTTTGGACATGCTCCGCTATCGAAGCGGCATGGAGGGTGCATGGGGAAGAGCTTATGGCGGCAGATGGAAATATGACGGAAACGGTATCGGAATAAAAGAAAACTATTGGGCAGGCGAAGCCGGGTACGACCGCCGTTACCCCAGTAACTGGCGTGCAGGTATATCTCTGGATTACAGAGATGGAAAGGGCAAGTATGATTTTGGCGGAAGAGGCGACAGCAAACTGTATGCCCTGTCGCTCTACGGCTCGAAAGATCTTGCCCGGGGCGCCTTTGTGGATATGATCGTCAAAGGGGGTTATATAAAGAATAAGTTTACCCTGTATGACAGAGGAAGAAATCAGTTTACGGGATCATCTACCGCCAGAGGTTACAGTGTGGCAGGGAGATATGGAAAGCGCTTCGGAACGGGAGATTTCTACTGGCAGCCGCAGATCCAGTTCACCTGGGCGCATTTGGAACCTGATGAATGCGATGTTTCCAATAAAAGCGCCGTGATGACTGTGAAGGGGCAGTCTTTTGACAGTTATGTGGCGAGGGCAGGTATTGAAGCAGGACGTATCGGTTCTTTCGGCGATCTGTATGTAAGAGCGGGCATTGCCCATGAATTCGGCGGCAGAATTAAAGCGTCCTATTCCGCTGCTGACGGCGGTACTAAGGAAACCAGCTATGATTTAAAGGATACCTGGGGGGAATTAACGGTAGGCGGCACGTATAATCTGTCACCTGTAAGCCGTATTTATATAGATGTGACAAGAGGATTTGGCGGGGACTGGAAACGGGAGTGGCAGCTGAATGCCGGTTTCCGGTGCGAGTTCTGAGAAAGGCGGTGCGGAAATAGTATGGCAGAACGGCAGGCATCATAACGGTTCCGGCCGGAGATAATCCTCTATGGCAGAGAAGCGGGGATAGAAGCAGTGCATATATTTCATATTTTCTGGTGAATAAAAAGGCGGAGGAGCAGGTTATGAAAGAGTATTCAAAATGGAAATCGGGGAAACGGTTTCTGACGGCGGCAGTTACGTTGTCATTACTTGGCAGTCTTGGTTTGTATCATGATGTTCGTGCTGATTTCTTAGAAGACATGGAAAAGAAGTATCCTGATGCGATACAGCTTACAAATGGTATTACCGGGGAGAAAGATAAAGATGACATTTATGTAAATCGAAAGATTTTAAAGGATAATGGGGAAAATTATCTGTTTACTACAGATGCAATAATTAATACCGCTAATGGTATAAAGATAGGAGATTTAAGCCATCCTGTAAATATTGATGCATCGGGACAGACTTTAATTTTTAATGCGGAAAGAAATAATAAGAAATTAGAGCTTCATGCGATTGAGATAGAGTCATTGCAGGGGACTACGATTACTGCAAAAAAGATATTTATTAATGCAGGGAATACGAAAAGTCGCGCTGAAGGAATCCGTGTAGGCGGACAGAACGGAACGAATAAGGATACGCCGTACAAGCTGACGATTAATGGGGAATGGATATCAGGGCTCATGGCGCTAATTACGGCCTGGGCATGTATCTGTGCGGCAATGCGGAAACCACTGTCAATGGGAACGTAACCATGAATACCCATGATGAAAAGAACCCCTGGGCGGTCTATGTGGAAAATGACGGCGGTTTCAGCTATTATGGCGGCTCTGCCATCTATGCCGGAAATAATTACACACTCCAGATGGGACCGAAGCTGACCGTTAACGGACTGGTGGATCTGAAGGTGAATGCCAACGGCGTATTTGCCAATGGCGGCCATTCGGATATTTATTTCAAGGGCGGAAATATAGAAATCAATAAAGATAATACCAAGGGGTATTACGCACTGCTGGCGGAGTGCGCCACCACCACGATGAATATGGAGCGGGACGAAAATAAGGTGCCTGTCAGAGCCGGTAATTCCAAAGTTACGATCAAAGGAAATGTAGGCGCATCTGCCGGCGCGATCAATGTGAATGAGCCGGAGCCTTATACCCGCGTCAATCTGGGGCTGGCTACGCCCGATTCCAGCTGGACGGGGGTCGCATACAATGCGTTTAAAGATGAAGGCAATGACGCCGGTGGCAAGAAATTTTTTGGGGAAATTAATCTGTGGCTGCAGAACGGCGCTTCCTGGACGAATGAGGCCTGGGGCGAACCGCCTGATGCTTATTTCGGAGAGGATTTTTCGGAAAGCCATTTGAAACGGCTGGTCGGCGGGGAAAGCGCCGATAAGGCGGGACATATTTTCCAGAAACCCGGAGAGGATGAAGACAGCGAAGGCATCAATATCCGCGTAGACGATTATAAGGGATTCACCAATATATACTATGGTCATAAAGAAGAGAAACCCACGGATATCCTCGGCGGGACTTTTACCGTGACTAAAGCGCAGCCCGGATCGGGAATCAATCTGATTACCGACAGCAAGGGACTGAATGTGGATTCATCCAAAGCAGCAGATAAGAATCTGGCCAGCGAGACGCTGAACGCGCTGGCGAATAAGCTGTTTTATACCTGTCTCTTATACACATCTCCGAGCCCACGAGACCGGAGCCTATCT
>OWIX01001094.1_pt1 | contig 14933 bp, 5 predicted proteins | sample 1732851 | NCBI WGS metagenome assembly OWIX01 (sample SAMN05065761, study PRJEB22554) | human gut metagenome | biome: ENVO:2100002; feature: ENVO:00000062; material: ENVO:00002003 | host: Homo sapiens | place: USA
TAGAGTTCGTCGGCAGCGTCAGATGTGTATAAGAGACAGCCTCCGTCATTTGCTGACGCAAATGCCACCTCCGCCTTACCGCGCGGGGCGCGGCAAGGGGAGGCTCACCCGGAGCAAACCCTCCACCAATCCATCAAAAAACGACCCTCAAATTTGTGGAAAATAACCCCTATTTTTTCTTGCGCAGAGGCCTATGGTGTGGTATGATAAGGAAAACTGAAAAAGTGTGACCACCCGCCGGACGAAGAATGCCTCTGCCCGGCGCGAAGCGTCTGTAAAAATTCAATGGCTGTGCCATTTTTTAACATAGATGCAGTTTCCACACACGAAACAATCAATACAAAGGAGGAGATCTGAAGTAATGAAGAAGAGATTCGTTGCTTTTTTGTTAGTTCTGATTATGGTGCTCGGCCACCGTTCTTTATGTCGGCGATGAGTTCAACATCGGCTACAATTACGGCACGTCTGAAAAGACGCAGTTTGTATGCCAGTACTCGACGCCGCACAGCGACACGGCCTACAACAACCACACGATCGCCATCAGCGATATCAAGGCGGCTGCGGACAGAGCGTCTGTGAACAGCGGCTATCAGATCGTTGGCTGGAGCAAAGAATCGAATGCGAACCCGAAGACTTGGGCTCTCAGCATGAGTGGGACGACTGCCTGCAACAAGGGTACGTCGATCTATCTGGTTGCGAAGGATCCCAACCCGCAGGTCACCTACACCTTGACCTACGACAAGAACACGACGGACAATGTCACCAATATGCCGGAAACGCAGACGGAGACGAACAGCAAGGGTTATGCAACGTTCCCTCTCTCCGGGAAGATTCCCGTCCGTAACGGCTACACCTTCAAGGGCTGGCAGACCGGCGACGGCAAAACGGTCGCCCCAAATGTTACGCTGACCAAGGGGGCTCCGCGCATGACCATTTACGCGGTCTGGGAAGCAAAAAATCCTCAGCCCCCGCTTATTCCTGCTCCCTCCTATGACGATCTGAAATCTGCTATCGGGCAGATTCAGGTAAAGGACGTCAGCACGCCCAGCTGCGGGACGGAAAACTACGACCTGATCGACAACACGGAGAGCGAGCCGTTCAACTGGACGAAAACGGCGAGAGCGGATCAACCGGGGAAATACGACGTGACCATCAAGACCGCGCCGTATGTCGCAAAGTACAACAGCGAAAAAACGAAGACGCATGAGCTCAACAATGCGAACCAGACAACGCTGAAGCTTGTAATCAGCTACGAGAATAACAAGTGGGTACTGGACGACGGCCTGCGTGTGATCGAGGTTAAGCACAGCGAGCAGAACCCGCCTACGGATATCCCGAACCCCAATCCGGGTAACATTGCCGAAAGCCTCAAGGTCAAGGTCGTGTGCACCACGACGAACTCTGGACATGATCCTGCATTCTACAGCCTGATCGACGGAACCTTCACCTATACCGCCATTGATCAGTCCGGTGATTATCCGACCTGCTCGATCACGATCACTCCGACCAGCTATATCAGCAAATACTCGGATGATACAAGCTGCGAGCATACCACATCCGACCAGCCCAAGACCGTGCTTCTGTTCTGGAACAAAGAAGTGCAGAAATGGGCTGTGAACGATGACCAGATCGGCCTGAACGGTGTTGTTTTCAACGCGGTCTGCGAAGCTGTCCCCGACACCTTCACCGTCACCTACACCGACGGCGTTGAGAACGAAGAAGTTTTCGCCGATCAGGTCTATTCTGACCTTAGGAAGGATTCCACGACCCCCGCGTTCAACGGCACCCCGACCCGCACCGGCTACACCTTCGCAGGCTGGGAGCCCGAAGTTGCGGAAACGGTCACGCAGACTGTGATCTATGTTGCGATGTGGACGCCTGTCGAGCCCAAAGCCCCGACGGCTGACGATCTGAAAAAGCTTGAAATGGCTGTTCAGGTCAAGTGCGTCGTAGATGATTCGCAGCAGCATACGGAAGCCTACGATCTGCTCGGCGAGTGCGATGTAGACTACTTCGTCGGCGAGCCGAGGAAGGACGGGGACGACTGGCTTTGCGACATCAGCTATTACCCCGAACGCTATGTGGCCGAGTTCAACACGACGTTCCAGAACCTGAAACATGTCCAAAACGATGAGAAGATCGTTCCGGTCACGCTGATCTGGGCCGGGGACAGCTGGCAGATCAAGGAGCAGGGCCGCGTACATGTGACGGAGGTATACACCGTCACCTACACCGACGGCGTTGAGAACGAAGAAGTTTTCGCCGATCAGGTCTATTCTGACCTTAGGAAGGATTCCACGACCCCCGCGTTCAACGGCACCCCGACCCGCACCGGCTACACCTTCGCAGGCTGGGAGCCCGAAGTTGCAGAAACTGTCACGGAGACTGTGACCTATGCTGCGAAGTGGACGCCTGTCGAGCCGACCCACGACGATATCTTCAAGGCACTCAACGGCCTTGTTACCGTCACCTGCATCAACCGCTTCTGGAAAGACGGCAACAAGAACATGGACTGCGGTCAGGGGCAGTATGCCGCAAAGGCGGGTATTGCCGGGCAGGACTATACGCTTGTAAAAGGCGAGAATGCTGGCACATGGGTCGTGACCTTCCCGGTCACAAACTTTGTGAAGTCGTTCAAGCAGGATCCGGCGCACAACCTGTACACCAAGGACACGCTGAGCTGGTACATCCGCTGGGAAGACAATGCGTGGACATCCGAGCCTGTAGAGTCCGGCGTTGACGATCTGGTCAAGCTCACCCATGCGCCGACCGACTGGCGCGAGGTTGCCAAGATCGCAACCGGCGGCAAGTCCGACTGCATCCATACCTCCTGCGTGAATGGAGAAACAGGTGTCTGCGACTACGGCATCACCGTACCGTTCGTCTATTTCAACACGGATGTTGTATCTGTGGAGCCGGAAGACGGCGTTCCCGGCAGCTACATTGCAACGTTCAAAGTCGATAGATACATTGACACCTGTGCAAAGGCCTGCAACGACAAGAACTTCCCGGACGCACCGCGCACACACAAGCTGCTGACGCAGGAAACGGTTCAGTGGAGACTGTACGCGACGTCCGAGGCCGATGAGAAGATCGGCAACAACGTTCTGAACCACGTCTGGGCGGCCGACCCCGTCACGCCGGGTACAGATGATGTCTGCACGGTCGCGCACAACTGGGTCGTGACCTTCGACCCGGCCAACGGCGGGGACACCTTCACGCAGGACGTGGAATACGAAGGCAAGGCGACCGAGCCTGCTGCTCCCGAGAAGACCGGCTATACCTTCGACGGCTGGTATCTGGACGAGGCAGAAGAACCGTTCGACTTCGACACCATCATCACCTCCGATATCACCCTGACGGCGAAGTGGCATGTCACCCCGCACAACATCTACGCGTATGCAAGACTGAACAGCTATTTTGCACCGCTGACCACGAGCGAGTTCGATACGCCTGTCACGCTGAACGAGGCGACCCTGTCCCGCCTCGGCCTCGGCAGCTACAACAGCCTCGGCTACATTTCTATCGGCAGCTTTACCTTCGATGCAATGCCGCTGACGGACGATCAGTACTTCGACGATGATGCAGAACTGAGCGCAGTTGCTGAGAAGCTGGCGACCGACATCGCCCTCGAAACCGGCGTTTCTGACAAGATTGCCGAGAAGATCGCCTGGACGGCCCTGTACAAGACCGTAAACGAAGAGGACATGGCGCCCGGCTATCCGGCAGAAGCCGGCTACCAGCTCTCCGGCAATCTGAACCTCGCATCCGTTACGTTCAGAGCCGGTGCTGAGAACGTCGAGAATATGCCCGCTGTCAACTACACCTATGACGACGGCGCGATCGACTTCTACGACTTCTACTTCGCTGGCGACACCTTCACCATGCCCGCTGACCCGACCCGCGAAGGTTATATCTTCGAGGGCTGGAGCGTTAAAGTCCTTCCGGCTGAAAATGATGCCGACCACCTTGACGCTGACGGCGCAGACGATGCAGCCGATGAAACGCTCCTCAAGGCTGGCGACACCTACATCATCACCGCGGGCGGCGTGGTCTTCACCGCACAGTGGGAAGCCAGAACCGACACCCCGTATACGGTCGAGCATTATCTGGAAAATCTCGATGGTAGCTATGCTCTGGACACGACCGAGCCTCTGAAAGGCACGACCGACACGACCGTGACCGCAGCCGCAAAGTCCTACGATAACTTCACCTATGACAGCACAGTTCCCGGCACGGTTGCCTCCGGCAACATCGCTGGCGACGGCTCTCTGGTTCTGAAGCTGTTCTACACCCGCAACACCTACGACTACACCGTCCGCCACATCAAGCAGCTGCCCGACGGCACTTATGATGAGGCCAACGCTGAGGTCGAAAACCTGAGCGGCAAGTTTGAAGCGCTCGCAGCTGTGACCGCGAAGGACTACGGCTCTCACTATCCGACCAACGACGCTGACACGAAGCAGAACATCAAGATCGAAAAGAATCTGACGATCGATGTCAAGTATGATCTCGACAATCATACCCTGACCTTCGAAACCAACGGCGGCTCCACCATCGCTCCGGTCACGGTCCGCCACGGCAATGCAGTTGCAAGACCCGCTGACCCGACCAAGGACAAGTACACGTTCATCGGCTGGTATGTCGATCCCGAATTCAGCGCCGAGTATGATTTTGCTACGGTTTTGGAAGCCGACAAGACCATCTACGCCAAGTTTGAACTGACGTCCACCCCGATCGGCGACATTTATGTCCGCTACGACGTCCTGCACATCAAGCAGCTGCCCGACGGCTCCTACGATCTTGCCAACGCTGAGGTCGAGCACCTGAGCGCCAAGAAGGACACCACCGTCACCGCGGTTGTCAAGGATTACAGTGCAACGCATCACATCAACGTCAACAGCACCCTGAGCAAGCTGACCGACACCGCCATCCAGCCCTATCCCGGCGCGGACGGCAAGCCTGTCTACACCATCCTGTCGGTTTACTACGATCTGGACTTCCACACCCTGACGTTCGACACCATGGGCGGCTCCCGCATTGACCCGGTCACGGTTCGTCACGGCAATGCAGTTGCGAAGCCCAAGGATCCCGTCAACGGCGGCTACATCTTCGACGGCTGGTACACTGACAAGACCTACAGAACCCCGTACAACTTTGCGACTGTGCTGACGCAGGATACGACGATCTACGCCAAGTGGTTCCTGATCGCCCTGCCCGGCGTCACCATCAAGAAGGCCACCCCGAAGCTGAACACGTCTGATCACTTCGCGTACGTTCAGGGTTATCCCGACGGCACCGTGAAGCCCACGGGCAACATCACCCGCGCTGAGACGGCCGCGATCCTCTTCCGTCTCATGGACGAAGGCTCCCGCAAGACCTATTACTCCACCAAGAGTGGCTTCCGCGATGTCGCCACCGGCAGCTGGTACAACACCTACGTTGCGACTCTGAACAACGCCGGCGTTATCACCGACAGTTCCAACGGCTATTTCCGCCCGAATGAAGCCATCACCCGTGCGGAACTCGCAGCGATGCTCGCCAACTTCACCGAGACGGCTGGCGCTGCGAACTACTTCAACGACGTGTCTGCCAGATACTGGGCAGCCAACGCCATCGCCATCTGCGCCAAGCTTGGCTGGATCACCGGCTATCCCGACGGCTCCTTCCGTCCGGACAGAAACGTGACCCGTGCTGAACTCATGGCCATGATCAACCGTGCCACCGGCCGCGCACCCAAGTCCGCCGACGCATTCCTGCCCGGCATGAAGACATGGAGCGACAACACCGCCGATAAGTGGTACTACCTCGACGTGCAGGAGGCCACCAACAGCCATTCCTACACCGTCAAGGATTCCGAAAAGTGGACGGCTCTGAACGCCGACCCCAACTGGTCGCTGTACGAGTAATCCGCACGACCCCTGAATCCCCAGTATAACCCAGCATTTCAGCCGCTGCCGCCGAAACGGCGGCAGCGGCTGGGAGAAATAAAAGGTCTTCTGAGCCATTCGGCAGCAGCCCTTCCGCCTAACCGCCGAAGCTTCTGCCGACTGGCTCAGATGCCGTTTAAAAAGAAGGAGAACGAACATGAAGAAAGCCAAAAAACTCATTTCCCTGCTCCTCGCCCTGACCATGCTCCTCAGCATGATCCCGATGGCAGTAGCTGCGGAAACAACAGTTAATCTCGGTAGGACCAAACTTGACGATGCCATTTTGGAAAAGGGAACTCCGTCCAGTTTTTCGCATCTCCGCGATATGAAGGACGGCAGTGCAGCAAAAGGCGTCGGTGAGACTGGCTTTTGGCAGAGACTCCCGAGAAACACTGTTGTTGGATATGGCACGGTCACGCCTGTGAACTATGCTGTTCCCAAGGAAGGCAGCGTCACGGTTTCAAACGAAGGCGTCATTGGCGACTTCTCGTTCTCGCTTGAACCGTGGGCAGGCAATGAATTCACGACCAATCCGCCTTGTCTGCAATTCAACTACACGGCACTTGCAGTTGGTTCCACGACGGTTACTGTTAAGTATTACTACAATTATGGCCTGATTAACATTCAGGGCGGTCGTACCTGGTATGAAGAGACTGCAACCTTTACCATCAATGTCAACGATGGCGATATCAACAAGCCCGACAAGCCCACCGTCGATGACGTAGAGCGCTTCCGCAACTATGTCAACACGACCAGCTCATCCTTGGGCGCTGTCTACATGTGGTGTGATACCTATGACCATCAGGCGTGGTTCGATTATATCACCGAGGTTGATGACGCATATACTCTTGGTGATGTCGTTGCCAATGACGGCTCGGTTCTGTCTAAGTACACCTATCCGTGGGTTTGCGTCATGACCCTCGATGCTAACAAGTATCTGGCTGCCTACAACTCTGAGTGCCGCGAATATGGTACGCATTATCTGAAAGACGGTCAGGCCGCAACAGAGACTGCAACGTGGTACTGGAATGCAGACCTCTCCAAGTGGCAGTTCCGCAGCTCCGAAGCTCCCATTTACATCGACATCACCCACACTGCCCCCACCCCTGAAGTGACAGAATACACCGTTACCTACAAAGACGGCGTTGACGGCGCTGCATTCGCTGACCAGACCTACACCGTCAAGGAAAACGACCCGACCCCTGCATTCGAGGGTGAACCCACCCGTGAAGGCTATGTTTTCCTCGGCTGGGAACCCGAAGTTGCCGAAACCGTTACCGGTGATGCGACCTACGTCGCAACGTGGGAACTGGAAACCTACACCATCACCTATGATTTCCGCAAGGTCGTCAAGACCAGCGATGTCAAGAACTTGAACAACCCCACGACCTTCACGATCGAAGACCTGCCCCTCACCCTCAAAGCCCCGACGTTCAAGAACAACGAATGGCCGCAGAAGTTCCTCAACTGGCGCGATGTGGACGGCAATGTTGTCACGGAAATTACCGAGCCCGGCGACATCACGCTCTGTGCCTATTATCAGTATCCTGTCAGATACCGCGTATATGACGAGGACGGCAAAGTGGTCGAAGCCCTGACTGTCATTGACTGGTACAACGAGGATGATTTTGCTTCCTACGAGGTCAGACCCGCAACTGTTGACATGCCCGGTTATGAACTCGACGGCTGGTATCAGACGCTGAAGGATGCAGGCAATGTAAACAAGCGCTTTGGCTCGCTCTACATGGCCAAGAAGTATGAACTGGTCGGCAAGCTGAACTGCTGCATCAACGTCACCGTTGAAGTCAACGGCGAAACGGTCAACGAGCAGAAGTTCACGGGCGCCAAGGGCGGCACGCCGGACTATCGTTCGCTGTATAGTGATATTGTGATATCGGCTGCTGCTGATGGCAGTCTGGTGGAATATGCAACGTACATTGATGGTGAGCGTTCCACTGGTACGCTCCCGGTCTTCGGCACCAACGCGAACGTGAGAATCGTTATCACAACAGCATCGATTGGATAATGCGCTGAACGCGTAGTATCAAACCCCATACAAAAAGCCTCTCCCACCTCGGGAGAGGCTTTTTCTTGTCACTAAGGCTCCCCTCTCAGAGGGGGCTTAGTGTGTGCGCTCCGCCGAGGCGGAGGGGGCTGCAGGCAGTACGAATTCACATTGGACTTCCGCTTTTCGCTGCTGCCTGCCGCTCAACCCACTCAGGCGCTTTGCGCTGGTTCCTCTTTTTAGGGGAGCCTTTTGCGCGAAAAGAGGAGCAAAAAACAGTGGACTTTTCCGCCCGGCTGCGGTATGATAAAAGCAATCGAATAACGAAGATGTGTAGCTGTATTTTGCCGCGGTGTTCGGCAGGATATGGTGAAAAAAGAATGGACCTACTCGAAAGAACTGTGCGCGAGAGGGCCGCTCCGAAGCGCGAAAGCGCCGGGTCGAAAGACAGCCATTGCGGGAAACCGTGAGAAGGTAGGAGCAGCACGCGGGCGGATATCCGCCCAGATCGCAAGTCAGGAGAATTGCTCTCTTCGGTTATAGCTGCGAACACCGGATCCGTGTGCGGATCGGGTGTTTTTGTTTTGCACTGGAGGCCTCTATGAGAAAGCTTTGGAATATGCGCTGGTTCCGCGTTTTGTTCGGCGTGGTTTTGACTGCCGCGCTGCTGGCGCCGGTCGTGCTTCCTGCGCTGCAGATGCAGCAGAAGGAGCCGGAAAACCCGATACGAAAGGAGAATATCCAGCCGGTCAGACGGCTGAGTTTTGGCGACGGAGACGGCGGAACGCTTGCCGCCGCGCCGCTTTCGCATGAAGACAGTTCGGGCGGCGGCAAGTCGGAGCAGGAGCAGCAGCCGGAGCAGCCGCCGGAGGAGAACACCGACGAGACGCCCGAGAAATCCCCCGAGCAGCCGCAGCCCACGCCTGAGCCGCAGCCCGGACAGGCAAGCAGTGAACAGCCCGGCGAGGAAACCGGTGGCCAGACGGACGATGCCGGAGACGAGGCGCAGCCCGATGCGCTCGACCTCGGACTGGTGCTCAGCTGGTACCGCTACGGTGGGGAGCGGTATCGCTCGATCTGCCCGGCGGACACGACCGTGCGGCAGGATGTGCGCACCGCGCAGCTTCCGGACGGATATCTCCGCTATGAACTGGACCTGCGCGGACTCGACGCAGTCGATACGCAGATCACCGGCGTGCAGCTTTCGGAGAACAACGGCGCCTATGAACCGGCGGATGTCCGCGGCAGCATTGAAATGCAGGTCGGCCCACAGGGCGAGGACAGCTATTACACGCTCCGCGTGCAGGCTGTCTGCACGCATGTGCTGGAGGATGGAACGCGGCAGGAGCAGGAAACCGAATTCTGCTTCGTGCTGGTCTATTCCGACGAATTGGATTTGGAAGCGCAGCTGCAATGGAATCTGGCCAGCGGCGGCGCGGCCAGTCTGCGCTGCCAGCCCGGCAGACAGGCGGCGCGCACAGTCAAAAGCGATGAAATCAGCGAAAATCTCCTGCGCTACAGCTTCCGTCTGGGTGGCGAAAGCGCCGAGGACGCGAAGATTCTCTCTGCCGAGTACCGCAGTGCAGATGGGCAGAGCGGTACGCTGCAGACAGACGGCGGCGCGCTGACGCTCCAGAGCGATGCGGACGGAAAAAATACCTATACGATCGCCCTTCTCACCGAAATCAACAGCGGCGGCCGGACACGGCAGCTGACGTTCACGTTCCTGCTGGAATGGCAGGAGGAACAGGATATCCGGCTGAATCTCGTCTGGATGAAAAACAGCACCGAGGCGCAGAGTATTGTCTGCGAACCCGGCGACCGCGTTTCCGCCGAGATCCTCCGCACCGAGTTGAAACTCGGAGAATTCAGCTACCGGCTTGAACCGGATGGCCGGGATGCAGAGCAGCTGCGGATTATTTCCGCCAGTCTTGCCGCAGAGGGCGGCGCGGCACAGACGCTTGCTGTCCCGGACGGCAGCACCGTCCTACGCATCCCGGACGGCGCCGCGTCGATCAAATATACTCTGACCGTGCAGGCGCGGTATCAGAAAAGCGACGGCAGTCTGAAAAACCTGACATTTACTTATGTGCTCCGCTATTCCGGCGATGTGAGTCTGGAACTGCGCTATACGCTGCTGAACGGGACACAGACCGCGATCCGCTGTGCGAACGGGCAGAACAAAACGGCACAGACGGTCTACAGTGACGAGGTAACGGACGGCGTTCTTGCCTATACGCTGGTGCTGACCGGCGGCGACGCGGCCAGCGGCGTCGAGATCAGCGACGTTTCCTGTTATCAGTCCGGCAGCGGCAGAACAAAAGCACTCGGCGCTGATGCGTCCGGCCAGATCGAACTGCTGGTCAACGAAGACGGCAGCGAGGGCGAAAATACCTTCACCGTAACGGCCAAATCCGCAGCCGGAGAACAGTACACCTTCAGAATCAATGTTCCCTACAAGCTGCGCGGCGACGGGAAGGTTATCATCGAGACGAATCTGACCGACGGGCAGAAGGTGATGAACGGGACGGAAATCATGCTGACCGTGAGCGCGTGGAGCGAAAAGGAGGACGGCACGCGCATCGCGCAGATGACTGCCTCCGATACCGTTGTGACGCTGGACGGCGTGGTGCAGCGCAGCGGCGGCGCGTCAGGCGATCGGCTGCAATACAAGCTTGTACCGGAGAATCCGGCGGCGGGCGACGAAAACGAGCATACGCTGGTCATCAGCTGTGAAGATGCCTACGGCAACAGCGACACGATTACGCTGACCCTTCTGGGTGAACGCACCCGCAAGGGCGAGCCCATTGGTCATGCGACGATCTACATCGACATGACGGTGCTGGGCCTCGGCGTGACATCTCCGCTCAGCTACGAGGTGCTTTCCGGCGAACCCGCGTCCTACAGCGTAGCAAAGGCCGTCTGGGGCTACGACGCGGGCGACCCGTTTGGAACGTCAGCTAACACGTTCGGCTGGCCGAGTTCTGAGGCCGCATATAACGGCAGTCTCGACAGTCAATTCTATCTCAAACGCCTCGGCAACGGCAGCAGCATGTGCACCAGCGCCAACGCGCTACACGGCAGCTGGTCCGACTACGGCTCGGACCGTGAATCCGTCCTTGCCGCCATCGATGGCATTTTCGGCGAAAATTCACCCTATGCCGCGCTCTGGCGCAGCATCTATCTGGCAGGCATCAGCCTGAACGGCTGCCACGATACCTCCGTTGGAGAGTTTGACTTCGCATACGGCTCCGGCTGGCTGTATTCAATCGGCGGCGGAACCTATTATCCGACTACGAGTCTTGCTGATTACGAATTGCAGGACGGCGACGTGCTGGTGCTGCGCTATACGCTGGCCTATGGCCGCGACGTCGGCAGCGGCGACATTGGAAACGCGTTCTGCGTGTCCATGCTCAACGGCTCGCTGAACGTTTCACACCAGTGGTCGCAGGACGGCACAGAACCGGCCGTCTGCGCAAGCTGCGGCAAGATCCGCGCATGTGAGCATCCGCAGACGGAATACCGCGAGACAGAAGACGGCACGATGTGCTATGAATTCTGCCTCAAGTGCCAGAAAGCCATCACAGATCCGGAACTGCACGACTGGCAGATCACACCGATCGAACAGAACGACGAGCAGCACAGCAAGACCTGCCGCCGCTGCGAAAAGCAAATCGAAGAGGAACACCGTTTTGAATTCATAGAAGACACTGCCACCTGTAAACAGGAGGGCGAGACAGTCTCCCGCTGTATGGACTGCGGCTATGAAAAGCGTGAACCGTCCGAGAAACTCAGCCATAGACCTGCGATCCATGTCAGCGAACAGGAACACTGGGAAGAATGCGAGGTCTGCGGCGAGGAGATCGAGGGCTCACGCGCCGAACACCGCTACGAATGGGACGACGGTCTGCAGGACTGGGCCTGCACCTGCGGTTATACCCACAAGGAGGTCTGCAAGGGCACGCTGGAAGCTATCTTGGACCTTTGCACCTGCAGTCATGAGACGACACGGTGCAGCGGCTGCGGCAAGACGTTTGAGCGCGACGCGCCCGGCGCGTTTGACTACCCGCACAGCTATGAGATCGTCGTGGATGAATGCACCTGCAGCCTTGAGGTAAAGCAGTGCGTGTACTGCGGCGACAAAACGGAGCAGCCGGGTACCTATGAGAACTATCCACACAGCTATGTAGACGGCTTCTGCCGCTTCTGCGGCGCACCGGAGCCCGTTACCCCCGGCCCAGACCCGGATCCAGATCCAAATCCCGAACCCGGCCCGGAACCCGATCCGGGTACGGAGGAAGGCCCAGAGGAATAAACAGGAGGAACACAGATGCAGGAAAAAATCAAGGAAATTTTAGACCAGATCGAAACCGTGATCGTCGGCAAGAACGCGGTCATGGAGCGTATCCTGATGGCAATTCTGGCGGGCGGCCATGTCCTGATGGAGGACGTGCCGGGCGTCGGCAAAACGACGACGGCTATGACGTTCGCGCGCGTGCTGGGACTGGAAACGCGCCGCGTGCAGTTCACCTCCGATACCATGCCGTCGGACATCATCGGCTTTTCTGTCTACGATAAGGACACCGGAAAGCTGGTCTATAAGCCCGGCGCGGTTATGACGAATCTGCTGCTGGCCGACGAGATCAACCGTACCTCCAGCAAAACGCAGTCCGCGCTTCTGGAGGCGATGGAAGAGGGCCATGTCAGCATCGACGGCAAAACGCATCCGTTGCCAGACCCGTTTATCGTCCTTGCGACGCAGAACCCCGCCGGCTCCGCCGGTACGCAGATGCTGCCGAACTCGCAGCTTGACCGTTTTCTGGTCAAGCTGACCATGGGCTACCCGGACTTCAAAAGCCAGGTCAGCATTCTCGAAGAGCGGCACACGGAAAACCCGCTTGACCGCGTCCACCCCGTCGTCGGCGCGGAGGAACTGAACACGCTCAAGCAGCGTGCGGCAGCTGTGGAAATGAAGACAAGCGTTTATGAATACGTCACGCGTCTGGCGGAGGCGACGCGCGTACACCCGCTGGTGCAGCTGGGCCTCAGCCCGCGCGGCGCGCTGGCTGTTTGCCGGATGGCAAAGGCGTATGCCTATGTGCAGGGCCGGGATTACGCGATGCCCGAGGACGTCGCCGCAATCTTCCCGGACGTCTGCTGCCACCGCCTGATGCTGAGCACAAAGGCCCGCATGATGGAGCGCAGCGCGGAGCAGATCGTGGACGAAATCCTGAAAAACGTGGAAATGCCGGTGATCCGGAAGAGCCGGGAGGGCGTATGACCGTACTTCGGATCGGATATGCGCTGCTCCTGCTGACGGTTCTGGGGCTGGACGCGTTCTGCGGCAGCATCCTGAGTGCAGCGGCGACAGCCCTTCTCGTGCTGACGCCGCTGGCCTGCGTCCCGCTGCATCTGCGCGCGGCGAAAAAGCTGCGTGTGCGACTGGACGCGCCGGTCAATCTGGAAAAGGGTGAAGCGGGCACGCTGCGCATCCGCGTGGAAAACGCAAGCGCGCTGCCTGTATGCCTGCTCGGCGTGCGGCTGCGGCTGACGAATCTGCTGACCGGCCAAACCGCCGTCCGGCACTACCGGCTGACAGCCCTGCCCAAAAGAACAAGCGTGTCGGAATACCGCATTTCCAGCGCGCACTGCGGCAGGATTCAGCTGACGGCAGAGCGCTGCCGCCTGTATGACCCGTTCGGGCTCATCGGCATCCGGCTGGGTGAGCCGTCAGTCGCGGCCATGACCGTGCAGCCGAAGGGCTTCGTGCAGAGCGTCTATGTTTCGCCGGATGCGAACTGCCCGGACGACAGCGAGAATTATTCGCCCGACCGGACGGGATACGATCTGGCCGAGGTCTACGCCCTGCGTGAATACGCGCCCGGCGACAGCCTGCGGCAGATGCACTGGAAGCTGTCCAGCAAACTCGACAAGCTGGTCGTCCGGGAGCCGTCGCTCCCCGTGCGCCGTTCTGTACTGGTGTTCTGGGAGCGGACGCAGACCGCTGCGCCGGAGCAGTCCGACGCGCAGGCCGATGTTGTCATTACGGCCTGCCGGTCGCTGCTGGAATCCGGCGTGCAGTTCACCGTCTGCTGGAACGATGCGCAGGAGCAGCAGTGCGTGAGCCAGCCCGTGCGCAGTGTCGATGAATTGACGGGCCTTCTGCCGCGCCTGCTCTCCGCAGGCACGGCACAGGGCGAAAGCGGCGCGGCGCTGTTCAGCCGGAGCAGCGGCGAGGCCGTCCTGTCGCACATTTTGTACATTACGGGCTGTGTCCCGGAGGACGCGGCTGAGCTCGGGCGCTTCGGCCGCCTGACCATATTAAGCTGCGGGGCAGACGCGCCGGAGGCGATCACGTTCGACGCAGAGCACTATGCCGAGCAGCTTTCTGAACTCGAAATTTAAGGGGGAACGGGCATGAAAAAACAGGATACTGCCGCGTTTTCCCTCATCCGCTGCGATACGGAGAAAAAAATGCCCGCACTGGCGGTGCGTGCAATCCGTGCTGCGCTCTTTTTCGCCGGACTTCTGACTGCGGCACAGGGAGCCGCCGGGATCTGGACAAACTACGGCTGGCTCTGGGCCGCCGCAGGCGCTGCGGCGCTGGTCTGGCAGAGCGTGGCGCTTGGACTCCCGCGCCGCTGGCTCCGCGCTGTGCTTCCGCTGCTCTGCCTGATCTGCGCAGCGGTCTTTTCCGGGCGCTTCCTCGCGGGAGCCATTACGGTCAGCAGCGCCGCGTGCGAGACGCTGACGAAGGCCACGGGACATATCCTCCTGCCGCTGGCCGGAGTGGGAGCGGACGCGGCACTTTTTGTGGCTATTTCGGCAGCGCTGCTCGGCACGCTCTGTGCCTATGCTGTCCGCTGGTCGCCGACCGTCTGCGGCCTGCTGCTGACGGCGCTGTCTGCGGCACTTCTGGCGCTGATAAAACCGGCTGCGGCGCAGCCCTGGATCTGTCTCTTATACACATCTCCGAGCCCACGAGACCGGAGCCTATC
>OWIX01001160.1_pt1 | contig 14080 bp, 9 predicted proteins | sample 1732851 | NCBI WGS metagenome assembly OWIX01 (sample SAMN05065761, study PRJEB22554) | human gut metagenome | biome: ENVO:2100002; feature: ENVO:00000062; material: ENVO:00002003 | host: Homo sapiens | place: USA
CGCTAAGTGGAATGAGCGGACGCCAGAAGGGAAAAGGCGCAAGCAGATGGCGCAGATGAATCTGGAAATAGTATCAAGGTTTCTTGCTGGGGAAGCGGGGAAAGGGGTGTTTGCCACGGCGCACGAAGGAGCAGCGCAGTACTGCCGCAAAGTGGACAAGCGTGAAATTCCGGTCTGTCCGATTTTAGGGGTCAATATTGCTGTCATCAACATGAATTGGCTGCTGAAATATTTGGCGCAGAATATTCATCAATTGCAGGGAGATTACATCTGCGTATCGAATGTACATACAACCGTCGTCAGTTACGAGGATGCGGACTACCGTGCCGTGCAGAACGGCGGTTTGATGGCGATTCCGGATGGCAATCCGCTGGCGCAGGAGGCGCGGCGGCGCGGGTATCCGCAGATTCAGCGGACAACCGGGCCTGACCTGATGATGGAGGTCTTTCGGCAGTCAACGGCACACGGCTGGCGGCATTATTTCTACGGCAGCACGCAGGAAGTGCAGAAGAAAATGATTGCGCGCCTGCAGCAGGAGTATCCGGGGCTGGTAATTGCGGGCACAGACGTGCCGCCTTTCCGCGAACTGACACCGGAGGAAGATGCGCTTGCCGTGGCACGCATCAATCAGGCGCAGCCGGATTTTGTGTGGGTCGGGCTGGGAGCGCCGAAGCAGGAGCGCTGGATGGCGGCGCACCAAGGGCGTGTGCACGGGCTGATGATTGGGGTCGGCGCGGGCTTTGATTTCTTTTCGGGCAACGTCAAGCGCGCCCCGTTATGGATGCAGAAGCACAGCTTGGAATGGCTCTATCGCCTGATGCAAGACCCGAAGCGGCTATTCCAGCGCTACTGGAGCACGAATCTGAAATTCATCTGGAACGCGACCATCAGGAGAAAGTAAATGCAGCAAGCGACAAAACAGCCCGCTGTACTGCTGGTACACGACTATTATCAGGTTCCCGGCGGCGAGGATGTCGTTGTGGCGAACGAGAAGCACCTGCTGGAAACGCACGGTCACGCTGCGGCGCTGTATGCGCGGCGGAACGAGGAAATTTCGCGCATGAGAACGCTGGAGAAAATCCGCAGTGCGCTGGGGATGTTTTTCAGCATCCGTACATACCGCGAGGTTCGGCGGAGCATCCGCGAAAACCGGATTTCGCTGGTGCATGTGCACAACACGCTGCCGCTGATTGGCCCGGCAGTGTATTACGCGGCATTGCGCGAGGGCGTTCCCGTGGTGCAAACGGTGCACAACTTCCGCCTGCTCTGCCCGAACGCGCTTTTCTACCGCGACGGCCATATCTGCGAGGACTGCACGAAAAAGGGGCTGCACTGCGCGGTGAAGCACCGCTGCTACCGCGGCAGCCGCCTGCAGACGGTGCTCTGCGTGCTCAGCACACGTTTGCACCGCGCCCTCAAAACGTACAGCCGCCTGCATTATATCACCCTGACGGACTTCAACCGTCAGAAGCTGCTGGCGCTTAAGCAGATTCCGCCGGCAAACGTGTCCGTAAAGCCGAACTTTGTGGAACCGCCGGAGACGATTGTGCCATATGCGGCGCGCGAAAATCAGGTGGTGTACATCGGTCGGCTGGATGCGCTCAAGGGCATTCGGCTGCTGCTGGAAGCGTGGGCGCGCTACGAGCGTTCAGGCGGGGGCATGAAGCTGATCATCTGCGGTACAGGGCCGGAGGAAGCATGGTGCCGCGAATATCTGACGCGGGAAAAGCTGAAGCAGGCGGAACTGCGCGGCTTTGTGCCAAATTCGGCGGCACGGGCGCTGATGGGGCAGTCCAAGGCGCTGATTCTGCCGACACAGTGGTATGAAGGCTTCCCAATGACGATTGTGGAAGCCTTCAGCGCCGCCACGCCGGTGATTTGCTCGGATTTAGGCAACGCAGGTTCCCTGATTTCGGACGGCGTGACGGGCTTCAAGTTTCCGGCGGACTCGGCGGAGCAGCTGGCGCAGACGCTCAACCGGCTGCAACACGCGGAATCTGTCAGCGAGGGCGCGCTGAAAACGTATCAGGAGAATTTCACGGCGGAAGCAAATTATCGTCAGCTGATGGCGATTTACAGCAAGGCGATGCAGAAAAGCGGCGAAAGGAACGAACCATCATGCGGCTGATTGTGGCAGATGTACGGAGCACCAGCACAGACGGCATTGCCGCTGGGCATTATTTCACCGTCGCGCAGAATTATCTTGACCTGTTCGGCGCGGAGATGGATGTGCGCATTGCGGGCGGGCCGGTGTACGGCGACCGCTTCGGGGACAAGCTGATTCGTCTGCCGCATGATTACATCGTGGGCAGTTCGGCAGTGCGCAACAAACGCGCCGTGTTCCAGAACGTGCGCGCGCTGCTTCGGGAAGCGCAGGATGACGTGATTGTCCTCCAGTGCAGCGCCGTCGCAACAGCGTATCTGGGGATTGCGCTGTTCAAGAAGAAAGAAACGCGGGTCTACGCCATCCAATACAGCACCGACGGCGTCAATTCGGTGCTGAAGCGGGGGCTGTATGCGCTGTGCAGGCGGAAAATCAGCGGCGTTATCTGCCCCAATGCAGCCATTGGCGCGGCGTATGGGCGGCCGATGTGCGTCGTATCCGATTACATCAGCACAGGAACGATGCAGCCGCCTGTGCCGTATGCGCAGAAGCGCTATGATTTCGGCATGGTCGGGCTGATTACATCGGACAAGGGCGTCGTTGAGGCGGCAAAACAGCTGCGGAACACGCCGTATCGGGTGCTGATTGCGGGTCGGGTGCAGGAAGCGCCGCTGGAAACGGAGCTGCGGGCAGTCTGCGCGGGCGCAAAGAACATCGAGCTGCGGCTGGAATACCTGTCCGAAGCGGCGTATGACGAGGCGATTCGCCAATGCCGCTACTGCATCCTAAACTATTCGGAGAATTACTCCCTGCACAGCAGCGGCGTTGTATTCGATATTCTCTTCCGGGGCGTGCCGATTGTGGGCAGCCGCTGTGGGACGCTGCAAATGGTGGAAGCAAACGAATTGGGCAAAACGGTATCCAGCATGGCGGATTTTGCGCCGGAAAGGCTGCTGGATGAAGCCGTGCATGACCGCTATGTGCGCAACATTGCGCGCTACTGCCAATCGCAGGCGCAGGAGCGGGAAAAGCTGCGGGATTTTCTGACGCGGGGCGCGGTGGAATAACCATGCCGCACAGCGCAAAGTGAAAGGAGGGGCTGAAGCGTGAAGGTCATGTGGATGGGGAATATTATCCTCCCTGCCATTGCGGAAAAAGAATCGCTTCCCCCGGTGTATATCGTGGGCTGGCTGGTCGGGCTGTCGCGGCGGCTGACGCAGCTGCCGGATGTGGCGCTGACGTATGTGTTTGACGCGCCGAAAGCGCTGACGGGCGAAGTGGACGGCTACCGCTATTACGGGCTTGTCAACCCCACACGCCCTACGCAGCGGTGCGGCGAAGCCTACACCCGGCAGCTGGAGGATATTCTGCGCAAAGAGCAGCCGGATGTCATTCACCTCTGGGGCACGGAAAATCAGCACACGCTGGCCATGGTTGATGCGGCGGAACACATGGGGATGCGCGAGCGGATTGTAATTTCCATTCAGGGGCTTCTGTCCATATACGCGGAGCATTATCGCGCTTATCTGCCGGAACACGTCTGCCACGGGCACACACTGAAGGATTTGGTGAAGGGCAATATCGTCCGGCAGGAAGCAATCTACCGCCGCGTCGGGCAGTATGAGCAGGAGGCCCTGCGCAGGGTGCAGCACGTTATCGGGCGCACCGACTGGGATGCTGCCTGCATGGCGGAGCTTGCCCCGCAGGCGGCCTATCATTTCAACAACGAAACGCTGCGGGACGAGTTCTACACCGGCGAATGGTCGCTGGACAACTGCGAGCCGCACAGCATCTTCTGCAGTCAGGCGCATGTGCCGCTCAAGGGGCTGCATCTGCTATTGCAGGCGCTGGCGATTGTCCGCAAGCGCTATCCCGATGTCAAGCTCTATGTGGGGCGCAAGGACTATGGGCGCATTCCGCCGCTTGCGCGCAATGCCTATGAACGGTACATCCACCGTCTGCTGCGCGAGAATGACCTCTACGGTCATGTTGTTTTTACCGGCAGCCTGAATGCACAGCAAATGAAGGAGCGGTATCTAAAAAGTCAGGTGTTTGTGCTGCCGTCAAGCATTGAAAACTCCCCCAATTCGCTGGGCGAGGCGATGCTGCTTGGCGTACCGTGCATTGCGTCGGATGTCGGCGGCGTGCGCTGTCTGATGACGCACGGCGTGGAAGGGCTGATTTATCCGGCAGACGACCCGCATTTGCTGGCGCATGATATCTGCGAGATGTTCGCGCATCCGGAAAAAGCGGCGCAGATGGCGCGCGCCGGGCGAGAACACGCTGGAAAAACGCATGATGCGCAGAAGAATCTGGAGATACTGCATCAGATTTATACGGAGATTGCACGATGAAAATCCGAATCACAAAGAACCATGTGGATGCACTCTGTGTGCTGATTGGCGTGCTGGGCATGGGCTCGCTGTATTTTCAGGTGCTGCGGATGCCGCTGATGGCAGCCATGCTGATTGCGTCGATTCTGCTGCTGACGCGGGCGCATCATCCGAAAATCAGCGTCCAGAATGTACGCCTGACGCTGCTGCTGACGGCGGCGCTGCTGCTGACGAGCTTCGTCAACCCGCAGAACGGCATCCACATCAACGATATTGTCATTTGGCTTTGCAACATCGGCTATGTGCTGGTTCTGCAAAGCTGCATCGGGTATCGGACGTATATGCGGCTGTATACCAAAGTCATGCTGGCAGAGGCGGCCATCAGCCTGATTTCCTTCGTCATCGGCGATTTGCTGTCGCTGCCGCTGCCGCTGCTGCACTACGAAGTTTCCAGCGTCAACGGATTTTATCTGACGCCTTATTTTACCTTAGGCTGGCTGAACATCCCGGTTTTCCACCGCAACGCGGGCATGTTCAACGAGCCGGGCAGCCACCAGATTTTCCTGAACTTCGCGCTGCTGTTCCTGATGAGCGACGAAACGCGCATGGGCATGAGCAAGAAGAAATACTGCTGGGCAATTGCGCTGCTGATCGTCACCATCCTCAGCACGCTGTCCACAACAGGCTTTATTTGTCTGGGCGTTGTGCTGCTGACGGTGGCCTTCCGCAAAAAGGGCGGGAAAATGGCGCGCAGCATCAAGATGGCGGCGTTCGTTGGGCTGATTTTGCTGTTTGTCATCGAGTCTGCCACGGGCGTGGTGGAAAACAAGATTATCGGACGAAATTCCGGCGGTTCGTTCTACACGCGGTGGAACGACACCTTCAGCGGCTTTGAAATCGGGTTGGAATCCCCCATTGCGGGGCAGGGCGTTTTCTCGGAGCGGAAGGCGGAAATTCTGCTGGAACACAGGGTGCAGAACATTTCCAATGGCTTTGCCGCCTTCGTCATGGATACAGGGTTGATTCTCCCGGCAGTTTGGCTGTGGCTGACGTACCGCGGTATCCGCACCAAATTTGCCAAGGCGCGTCTGCTGTATGTGCTGGGCGTTTTCCTGCTGTATTTCCTGTGCATCAACACGGAGGGCGTTTTCCTGAACATACTGTTTCTGGGACTGCTGGGCAAGTGGCAGCCGGAGGGCGCGGCGCAGGAGCAGACAGGCGAAACAGGCGGAGAGGAATCATGAACACAGCATCAAGGAGCGAAAACACAGCGCGCAACATCGGTGTAGGCGCAGTACGGCAGGTGGTTACGCTGCTGTTGGCTTTTGCCGTGCGAACGGTGTTTGTGCGCCGGCTGGGTGCGGATTACACAGGTGTCAACGGGCTGTACAGCAACATTCTGGCCATGCTGTCACTGGCGGAACTGGGCGTGGGCAACGTGCTGGTGTACAGCCTGTACGCACCGCTGCACCGGGGCGATGCGGGCGAAATCCAGCACCTGCTGGGCTATTATCGTCGCATTTACCGCCTGATTGCGCTGGCGGTAGCGCTGCTGGGCGCGGCGGTAATCCCCTTCCTGCCGCTCATCATCAGCAGCGAGCTGCCGATGGCACAGCTAATCGTCTACTATGTGCTGTACCTGGCGAACTCCATGGCATCCTATCTGGTCATCTACAAAACGACGCTGATTCAGGCCGACCAGAAGGCATATTTGCAAAACATGGTTTCCGCCGCGGCGCTGGTGTTGCAGTATGCGGCGCAGATCGCGTGCCTGCTGATTTGGGGCAGCTATCTTGGCTATTTGCTGATTCAGATCGCCTGCACCCTCCTGCAGAACGCGGTGCTGAGCCATTTAGCGGATAAGATGTACCCCTTCCTGCGGGAAAAGCAGAAACACGAGCCGATGCACCGCAAGCAGGAGCTGAACGACAACATCCGCTCTATGTTTCTCTACAAGCTGGCGACAATACTCATCAACAACACGGACAACATTCTGATTTCCGTCATGCTGGGCACGATGTTCGTCGGCTACTACTCCAACTACGCGTCGCTGACGACATATGTGACAACGTTCGTTTCCATCGTGATTACCGGCATTTCCGCCAGCTTGGGAAATCTGAATGCCGAGAAGAATTCGGAAAAGTCGTACGCCATGTTCCGCAACCTGATTGTCCTCTTCGGGGCGATTACAGGCTTCTGCGTCGCCGCATACGGTGCGGTTGTGCAGGACTTCATCCCCATCTGGGTGGGCGAAGAATACCTGATGGATACAGGGACGGTGGCAGCGGTGCTGTTCACATTCTACCTGAGCACCATCGTCGCGCCTGTGTGGATGTACCGCGAAACGCTGGGGCTCTTCCATCAAATGAAATATGTTATGTTTATGACGGCGCTGGTCAACATCCTGCTGTCCATCCTGCTGGGGCACTTCTTCGGCGTGGCGGGCATCATCGGCGCAACAGGGCTGGCGCGGCTATGCACCATCTTCTGGTATGAGCCGAAAGTGCTGTTCCATCGCACCTTCGGGCGCAGCGCTGCCGCGTATTTCAAGGCGCAGGGAGGCCTGCTGCTGCTCAACGGCGCGGTGATGGCGCTGTCGCTGCTGCTGTGCGCGCGGATGGGGCATACGCTGATGTGGATTATCCTCAAGGGCATCACCTGCGCGGCGGTGACGGCGCTCCTGTACACGCTGGCGCTGGGGCGGACGGCAGAATATCGCTGGATGCTTGAAAAAGGGCGGAGTTTCTTGCGCAAATGGAGGAAGAAGGCATGATCGATCAGGAAATGCAGCACTGCCGTAAAATTGTGCGTTTTGACCCTACCATTTCAACAGCGAATCAGGGAGATTTCATCATCCGCAACGCCTGTGAGCATGTGCTGCACGACTGCTTTCCTGTGCAGCTGTCCGTCGCCGTGCCGGTTCGGGACAGGCTGTCGAAAGTGTCGATGAAGCACGTCGGCAGTGCGGATTTCGCATTTGTCTGCGGGACAAATCTGCTTTCCTCAGACATGCGCCACCAAAGGATGTGGAATATCCGCCTGCGGGACGCGGTGATGATGCGCTGCGGCGATTTGCACAAGCGGGAGCTGCTGAATTTCCGCCTGATTCGTGAAAAATTTCAGCGCACGCATATCATTTTGCTGGGTGCGGGGTGGTATCAATATCAGGACGAGCCGACAGGGTACACGAAGCGGATTCTAAAAACGCTGCTGGATGGGCAGTACCTGCACGCGGTGCGCGACGAATACACGCGCCAGCGCCTGCTGAAGCTGGGCATCACGAACGTGCTGAATACGGCGTGTCCGACAATGTGGGGGCTGACAGCCGACAAATGCGCGCAGATTCCGACGCACAAGGCGGAGCGCGTCGTGACAACGCTGACGGACTACCGCAGCAGCCCGGAGCAGGATGCGCAGATGCTGACCATGCTGCAAAAGCACTACCGCGAGGTGTATGTGTGGCTGCAAGCAGTTGAGGACTACGCCTGCCTGCGCCAAATGGATGCGCGCGTGACGCAGAATTTGAACCTGATTCAGCCGAATCTGCGAGATTACACAGCGCTTTTGGCGTCAGGCGGGATTGACTACGTTGGCACGCGGCTGCACGGCGGCATCCACGCAATGAATATGGGCTGCCGAAGCCTGATTCTGGCGGTAGACAACCGCGCAAGTGAAATCGCGAAGGACACGAATCTGCCCGTCCTGCCCCGCGGCGGGAATTTGGATGTGCTGGAGGAGCGCATCTGCTCCGCATGGGAGACGCAAATTGATTTGCCGACCACGGCAATTCGGCAATGGAAAAATCAGTTCCGCGAGACAGATGCAGAGAAAGTGCCTTGATTTTCGTATAAAATTCGGCTTTCTGCGCGGTAAGTATTGACAGGCGACTTGTAATTTGTTACAATATAGCTGGAATTGGGAAAGAGATTGCTATATCCACCGGAAGCACTGCAGCTCGCCGCGAAAAGAAAATGGAAAGCAGCAGTCTCTTGCCACTGGCACAACCATACGTCGTGCCGGAAGATTGCACGGAACAAGGAGTGAGGACGATGAAGGACAAAAAGTGGATGCGAAAGGCATTGTCTTTCCTGCTGGCTGTATTCATGGTGACGGGCAGTATGGGAACAGTGCTGACGGCGGCTGCAGAAGAGCCGGAAACTCCGCCGACGGAAACGGTTGAGGTCGTGCCGACGGAAGCACCGGAAGCAACGGATGTTCCTGAGGTAACGGAAATCCCCGAAGTGACGGATGTTCCCGAAGCAACGGAAGCGCCCGAAGCGACGGATGTTCCCGAAGCAACGGAAATCCCCGAAACGACGGATGTTCCTGAAACAACGGAAATCCCCGAAGCAACGGATGTTCCCGAAGCAACGGAAATCCCCGAAGCAACGGAAATCCCCGAAGCGACGGATGCTCCCGAAGCAACGGAAACGCCCGAAATCGTGGACGAAGCAGCCGTAGATTACAGCCGCTCCGTGCTGGATAACGAGTTCTTTGACTCCGGCTTTGCCGCGACGTTCAGCAGCGCACAGCTGTACCTGAATCCGACGGGCGATGAGCTGGTTGGTCGTGTAACCGGCGTGGTGTATGTGACGCATCGTCCGCAGAAGGGTCAGCTGAATGAACGGATTTCCGTCTGCGTGTATGACCAGACGGCTGGCGTTGCATATGGCTATCTGGCGGCGGATGCAGTGCATCCTGTGCCGGAAGAGGGCATTGAGAATCAACGTCACACCGGTGTTTTCGCGAGCGGCGTGGAAATGCCCAGTGCCTTGCTGGTGCTTGCGGCTGCGACGGAAGAGCCCGTGCCGACCTCTGCGCCTACGCCCGTCCCGACGGAAGAGCCTGTTGTTGAGCCGACCGAGGAACCTGCAGTCGTGCCGACCGAAGAACCCGCTGTTGAGCCGACTGAGGAACCCGTTGTCGTGCCGACCGAAGAACCCGTTGTCGTGCCGACTGAGGAACCTGCTGTCGTGCCGACCGAGGAACCTGCGTCGACCCCCGCGCCTACGGACGTGCCGGATGACCTCGAAAACATCGACCGCGCGGATGTGATTATTCCGGGCAAACCGACGTTCGAAATGGACAAGGCGACGGCGGAGCTGGGCGAGAATATCACCTTCACCATCCACACGAAGAACGCCACCAAGATTTTGATGTACATTGACGGCAGCGTCAACCGCTACATCTACGACGTGCCCACCGACACATCGACGCTTACCATGTCCTTCTCCTCGATGGGGAGCAACGGGGGCAAGCGTACCATCGCGTTCCAAGCCTACAACGGCAATACGCCCGGCGAAAAGTCTGATGTACAGACGATTACGCTGACAAAGCCGTCTGTCAAGCCGCAGGTAACGGTAAAGAATATCGACAAGACGACCGTGGGTCTGGGCGAGAACATCACCTTCACCCTGAGCGTCAAGAACGCCACGAAGGTGCTGATGTACATCGACGGCAGTGTCAACCGCCGCTTCGAGGACATCACCCCCGACATGACGGAATACACCTTCACCATGTCCTTCTCGTCGCTGGGAAGCAATGGGGGCAGGCGCGCCATTGCGTTCCAAGCCTATAACGGCACGACGGCGGGTGAAAAGACCTCCGAACGTGTTGTGACTGTCGCAAACGAAAGCCCGAACAAGCCGACCGTGACCAGCTGGAGTTTGAACAAATCTACGGTTGATTTGAACGAAACCATCACCTTCACCATCAACACCAAGAACGCAACGAAGATGCGTGTCTACATTGATGGCAAGCTGAACCGCTACATCTACGACGTGAAGGACGGCGCAACGACGTTCCAGATGTCCTTCTCGACGCTCGGTTCAAACGGCGGCGTGCGCACGGTGGCGTTCCAGCCCTACAACGGCAGCACGCCCGGCGCTATGTCCGACACCAAGACGATTACCATCAGCGTGGCGAACAAGCCGCGGGTTGAGCTGCTGAAAATCAGCAATCCGAACGCGACGCTGGGCGAAAATATCACCTTCACCCTGCGCATCAAGAACGCCACGAAGGTGCTGATGTACATCGACGGCAGTGTCAACCGCCGCTTCGAGAACATCACCCCTGATATGACGGAATACACCTTCACTATGGCGTTCTCTTCGCTGGGGAACAACGGGGGCAAGCGTACCATTGCGTTCCAAGCCTACAACGGCGCAGTCGGCGGCGACAAGACCACCGCAACCACCATTTCCCTGACGAGTGGTTCGTCTGCTGCCCCCGTGATTGCGAATGTCAAGATTGACAAGACGACCGCGGTGCTGGGCGAGCAGATTAAATTCACTGTTTATCTGGACAACGCGACGAAACTGCTGATGTATGTCGACGGGCAGGTGAACCGCCGCTTTGAGGACGTAACGACCAGCATGTCGAAGTACGAGTTCACGATGTCGTTCTCGTCGCTGGGGAATAATGGCGGCGTCCGTACGATTCAGTTCCAGCCTTACAACGGCACGACGGCGGGCGAAAAGTTTAAGGCGTACACGATTACACTGACGACGACCGTGGTCAACAAGCCGGAAGTCGTCAACTTCACCATGAATCCCAGCCGCGTGAAGCTGAATGTGCCGGTGACGTTCACGGTCAACACCAAGAACGCGACGAAAGTCGTCCTGTATGTGGACGGCAAGGCGAACACCAGCTACCCGACGACTGGCGATGTGACGGTTATCGAGCGCGCCTTCGCTTCGCTGGGCAGCGGCAACGGTGTCCGCACGATTCAGTTCAGGCCCTACTACGGAACGACCGCTGGCGAACTTTCCCCGGCGCAGTCCCTGACGCTGTATGTGACCGACGATCCGCTGACCGTGACCGTTCCTGCCGCGAAGCAGGGCGACGACCTGACGGTGACGTGGACGGCTGCTGGCGGCGCAACGAAGTATCAGCTGCTGCTGACCACGCCGGATGGCACGGCTGCGCTGCTGGGCGAAACGGCGGTGCTGAACTACACGGTGCCGGGTCTGAAGCTGCTGCAGCCGGGCGACTACACCATCACGATTAAGGCGCTGTCCGGCAATACGGAGCTGGAATCTGTCAACAAGGCATTCACCGTGACAGGCGACTTCGTGTTCGCGGTTCGTGATGACTCGACGGGCATTGTGGTCGTCAAGTACAACGGCACGGCATCGACGCTGACCGTTCCGAACACGGTGGCGGGTCTGCCGGTGGTGGAAATCGGCGCGCAGGCGTTTGAGGGCAACACGAAGCTCAAGAGCGTAACCCTGCCCGCGACGATTGAAATCATTGGCCGCCGCGCGTTCGCGGAATGCAAGAACCTGCTGGAAGTCAAGTAAAAATTCATAGGAATTACGAAAGCCGGGGATTGCTGGAAAAGCAGTCCCCGGCTGTTTTGCTGCGAAAAAAACATACTTGCGATTGACGTTTCCCTGCCTATCTGCTATCATAAGATAAGCGCCCGCTATATGCCGCACACAAAAGGAGGTATGCCCTATGGAGCAGCTTGAAGTTCTGACCGAAGTGCAGGATTTGCGGAAGGTTTGGCCGCATGAAGCACTGGATTTTACGCCGTGGCTGGCGAAGGATGAGAACATCGCGATTCTGGGCAATGAAATCGGCATGGAAATTGCAGTCGACGGAACAGAATCTGCTGTGGGCGATTTCAGCGTGGATATTATCGCGACCGATATTGCAACAGGGCAGAAGGTTATCATCGAAAACCAGCTGGAAGATACCAACCACGACCATCTGGGCAAACTTATCACCTACGCTGCCGGGAAAGAAGCTCGGACGATTATCTGGGTGGTAAAGCACGCACGCGAGGAACACCGCGCGGCGATTGAGTGGCTGAATAACCACACGGATGACGACATTGGCTTTTTCCTGTGCGAAATCCACCTGTATAAAGTCGGCAGCTCCAATCCTGCGGTGAAGTTCAGCGTGATTGAGAAGCCGAATGACTGGATTAAGAGCGTTAAAAAGAATCAGCAGCAGACAGAAAGCCAGCAGTTCCGCTTGGATTACTGGACAGCCTTCAATGAATATGCGTATGCAAACGCGCAGTTCGCAAGGCAATTTGGCAAGCGAAAAGCATCAAACAAAATGTGGATGAACCTGAGCATTGGCTCATCTGTTTATGATATTTGCTTACGCGCGGTTAAAACAGAAAATCTGCTTGTTGTTGAACTGTATATTCGTGGCGACAAGGATCTTTATCATCAGTTATTTGAAAAACAGAATGCCATTGAGCAGGAATTGGGCGTTACGCTTGACTGGCGGGAACTTCCAGAAAAGAAAGCAAGCCGCATTATGCTGACACGACAGGTCGATTTTGACAATCGCAGCGCGTGGAATGCACAGTTTGACTGGATGATGGAGATGTCACTGAAATTCAAGAAGGTTTTCAAGAAATACCTATAACTTAACTCCCCCACGAAAAAATCCCCCGGAAGCTCATGCCTCCGGGGAACACTTATCTTATTCCGTCTTTGCGCTCTCTCTTGTATAATTCAGCAGTCCGCCATAGAGGATGCAGCCCTGCTGGCGCGCGGTCAGCGGCATCAGCACAATGTAATCCTCGTCCTTCGTGTCGTTATGCAGCACGAACGTGTCGCTGCCGCTTTCCACCGTCTCGCGGACGTTCGGCAGACTCAGCGTGTCGCCCTGCGCGATGCGGTCGTAATCCGCCTCATTCTGGAACGTCAGCGGAAGAATGCCATTGTTGATAAGGTTCGCCTGATGGATACGGGCGAACGACTTCGCGACGACGGCGCGGATGCCCAGATACAGCGGGACAAGCGCGGCGTGTTCGCGGCTGGAGCCTTGCCCGTAGTTCATGCCCGCAACGAGGATGCCGCCGCCTTCCTTCTTCGCGCGCGCCGGGAACGTCGCGTCCACGGGGGTCAGGCAGAAGTCCGACAAGTACGGCACATTCGAGCGGAACGGCAGGAGCTTCGCGTCCGACGGCGCAATGTGGTCGGTGGTGATGTTGTCCTCCATCTTCAGCAGCACCTTGCCGGAAATGGCATCCGCCAGCGGCTTGCCCAACGGGAAGGGCTGAATGTTCGGGCCGCGGACAACCTCCACCGTGTCCTCTTCGCCCGGCGCGACCGGAGGGATGACCAGATTGTCGTTGACGGTGTACGTCTCCGGCATCGGGATGTCGAGGTCAATGTCAAGGCAGCGCGGATCCGTCAGCACGCCAGTCAGCGCCGTGACAGCCGCCGTCTCGCAGGAGACCAGGTAAATACCGGCGGACTTTGTTCCGCTGCGGCCGTAGAAATTGCGGTTGTTCGTGCGAACGGAGACGGCGTTCGTGCGCGGCGACTGCCCCATGCCGATGCACGGCCCGCAAGCGGATTCCAGAATGCGCGCGCCCGCCGCAATCATGTCCGCCAAAGCGCCGTTGCGCGCCAGCATCGTCAGCACCTGCTTCGATCCGGGGCCGATGACAAGGCTCACGTCCGGGTGCACAGTCTTGCCCTTCAAAATGCGGGCGACGCGCATCATGTCGGTATAGGAAGAGTTCGTGCAGGAACCGATAAACACCTGATCGACCTTAATCGGGCCGCACTGCTTGACGGTTTCCACGATGTCAGGCATATGGGGCTTCGCGACGAGCGGTTCAAGCGCTGTCTCTTATACACATCTCCGAGCCCACGAGACCGGAGCCTATCTC
>OWIX01001162.1_pt1 | contig 14052 bp, 5 predicted proteins | sample 1732851 | NCBI WGS metagenome assembly OWIX01 (sample SAMN05065761, study PRJEB22554) | human gut metagenome | biome: ENVO:2100002; feature: ENVO:00000062; material: ENVO:00002003 | host: Homo sapiens | place: USA
GAGATAGGCTCCGGTCTCGTGGGCTCGGAGATGTGTATAAGAGACAGGTTCGCAAGTTGCAATGGCGAAGAAGTAATTGAGAAATGGCCTGAAATAGGCAACTATTATGATTCGAGCAAGCCTATTGAGTTAAAATCCATGTCACCCGACTGGGGAAGAATCAACGATTCTTTTATTATCAAAGGAAACTTTCCGGTTGACACGACCGGAAAAGTCAAAGTTTTCTTTGCCGACAAGGAAGCTGTTATCGTAAACAACAATGGAAATGAATTGTATGGGCTTATCCCCAAGCAGATGCCCGGTTATAACGAGATAATATTGGAAGTGGAGGGTAAAAAGTACACCTCTGACAATGTGAAGTTTAAGTACTATCAGACTCAATCTGTGAAAACAATATTGGGAAAATTTGGTGAAGACGGCTGGACATCGTCAGATGACAGTAAAATAGAAGAATTCCGAATGAATGAGTGTACGGGAATTGTAGCTGTTGCAGGACAAAAAAGTGATAATTTCATTTTCGTTGGAGGAGGATGGGGCGACCGTACCTATTTTGTGTCATTAGAGGATAATGTGGTGATTCGTCTGATTAATATTGGTTATATGGGGGCTGTTGCAGTTGATAGTTCAAGGGAAAAAGTGAGTATCATGCCCCGTAATGGAGGTGCTTTATACACAGCTTCCCGTGCGGATGGATGGGTTTTAAACTCTCTTGGTCTCACAATACCTTTCCAAGGCGATTGCCAGGGGGCATTGGCTTATGCCGAAGATGATCGCTATTTGTATGCAATGTCCGGTGATGGTCTTTATGAAATAGATTTGGAAGATAAAGGTTATACAAAGTTATTTGCTACATCAGATTACCCGGCTTTTGATGGAGTGAACACCGGTCAGTGGAGGCATTATCTGACTTATAGTAAATATGATAAGTGCTTTTTTGCCTCTTATCCTGAGAGTAATGGTATTATGAAGATATGGAAAGATACTTCGGGCGCATGGCAAGTGGAACGCTATGCCGGCTTCCAACCGGGATGGTTGGCTACAGCTTTTGGAGATAGATTGACGGATGCCGTATTGAAAGAACCTTGCGGAATGGCGGTGAATAGTAGCGGTGAACTCTATGTATGTTGCAAAAATAGCCATTGCATTGTGAAAATCAAAGGAAGGCTTGTCTCTTTGGTAGCAGGAGCTCCTGATCAGGCAGGAAGACTAAACGGATTCCCTACGGATGCATTGTTTGATAATCCATTGTGTATTGCTTTGGATTCGGAAGAGAACTTCTTCATTGGTGAAGAATCTTCAAAGGCCATCCGGAAAATGACAATTGAATAAAAGTAGAAATCATATAAAATGAATCAAGATGAAGATTAAACATATATTACTGTTTCTCATAGCATGGGTAAGCTCTATGAGTTTGGCCTATGCGCAACAGACTGTGGTAGCTTCTGGTTCGGTTATGGACGAGAAAGGCGAACTCTTAATCGGAGTATCGATTTCTGTAAAGGAAGTTCCTTCTATGGGTGCCATTACGGATATTGACGGTCGTTTCAAGATAGGGGGTATCAAAGCCGGGCATACGTTGGTCATATCCTATGTGGGGTATGATCCTCAGGAGATAAAAATGAACAAGAGCAACGAGCGCATGCGCGTAGTGTTGAAGGAGAGTTCGAATGTAATGGACGAGGTTGTGATTACGGCATCGGGTAAGGTACAGAAGAAGATTAATGTGACAGGTGCCATTACCGGAGTTGAGGTGGCTACGCTGAAAACTCCTGCCACTTCCATAAGCAACATGTTGGGCGGACGCGTTCCGGGCATCATTTCCGTTACACGTAGTGGAGAGCCGGGCAAGGATTTCTCCGAGTTCTGGGTACGTGGTATCAGTACCTTTGGTGCCGGACAGGGAGCTTTGGTGTTGATTGACGGTGTCGAAGGCAACTTGAATACGCTTGATCCCGAAGACATTGAGAGTTTCTCTATCTTGAAGGATGCCTCTTCTACGGCGGTTTACGGTGTACGTGGTGCCAACGGTGTGGTATTGGTAAGTACCAAGAAGGGTAAAGCCGGAAAACTGAATTTGCAGGTAAAGGCAAATGCCGGTATCTCTTATTCTCCTCGAATGCCCAAATATGTACGTGCTGCGGAATATGCGGCACTCGCCAACGAAGCTGCCGTGACACGTGGACGTATTCCTGTCTATTCCGATGTGGATGTGGATTTGTTCAGGAACCACATGGACCCTGATTTTCATCCGGATGTGGATTGGAGGGATGTTATCTTGAGAGATTATACCTGGAACCAGCAATACTTCCTGAGTGCGTCGGGAGGCGGTGAAGTAGCTCGCTATTACATCAGTGCCGGTTTTACGACAAAAGATGCCATCTTTAAACAAGATAAAGGGGTAAACAAATACAATACGAACGTAAACTACAACAAGTTCAATTTCCGTGCTAATGTGGATGTGAATGTCACTTCCACCACTACGCTTTCGCTGAATGAAGAGACTGTGATTGTTACTCAGAATTATCCGGGATATGGAAACGACAGTAAGGTATTGTGGCAGGCACAATCCAATCTGACTCCGGTGACAGTACCGTTGATGTACACCACAGGGCAGGCACCTGGATATGGCACTGATAAATCGAATATTAGTCCGTATGTATTGTTGAATATGACGGGTTATCGCAAGTTCTATTCCAATGATAATAAAATCACGATGCAGCTTAATCAGGATTTGAAGATGATAACTCCCGGACTGAGTATTGCAGGATTGGTCAACATTAATTCGATAGGTGCGAGAACCCAAGTTCGCGAAAAAATGCCGGCCATTTATTATGCTCATGGTTATAAACGTGATGGAACACTCGATTTGGAGAAAATATCTGATGCAGTGGAGCCCTATTATACAAATTGGAATGACACTGAGCGTAGAATTTATTGGGATTTCCGACTGAATTACGACCAGACATTTAATAAGGTACATAAGGTGGGTGCTTTGGTGAAGGCCGAATGGAGCGATTATGAAGCATCGAAATATAATCAATTGCTGACTGCTATCCCTAAACGATATAATAGTTACTCAAGCCGTTTCTCTTATTCGTATGATGATACTTATATGGCCGAATTTAATATGGGTTACACCGGTTCGGAGGCTTTTGAGGAAGGTAAGAAATTTGGTTGGTTCCCTGCTGTTTCTATAGGTTGGGCTCCCACGCAATATCGCTTCTGGCGTAATAAGGACAATTTTATCAATTATTTCAAAATCAGGGCTTCGTATGGTATAGTAGGTAACGACCGCCTCACTTGGGACGACTCGGTACGTTTTCCCTATCTTACTTTGATTGGTTACACAGGTTCCGGCAGTTGGAATAACGGTTCCGGTTTGACCGAAACGCAAGTAGGTTCCAGCAACCTGCGCTGGGAAAAGGCCAAGAAAGCTGACATCGGTATTGATGCACGTTTCTTCCACGAACGTTTTGAGATGACAGTCGATTTCTTCCAGGATATACGTTCCGGTATTTATCAGCAACGCCAGAGTGTACCGGAAGAGATGGGACTTCCGTCATTGCCTTGGGCCAATGTGGGTGAAATGAAGAGCTGGGGTATGGATGGACATATCTCATATACGCAACCTTTGGGTGACAATGACAAATACCTGATTGTACGTGCCAACTATACACAGTCCATGAACAAAATCACCAATTTCGAGGAAGACCTTAAGAAATACGATTACCAATCAGCCGTAGGATATCAAAGTGGAGTTAACCGAGGCTTGATAGCTTTGGGCTTGTTTAAAGACCAGGCAGATATAGATAATAGTCCTCGTCAGGATTTTGGCAATTACTTACCGGGTGACATCAAGTATAAGGATGTCAATGGCGATGGCATTGTCAATTGGGATGATATTGTACCTTTGAAGTATTCTTATGTGCCTCAGATACAGTATGGATTCGCCACAGAGTTTAACTGGAAGAACTTCAATGTAAGTGTCCTGTTCGAGGGAGTAAGCCGCGTGACCTATTTTAAAGGTGGAAATATGTATCAACCATTCTCGGGTAGTACAGTCGGTAATGTGATTACAGATTTTGCCAACCCGGCAAATCGATGGATTTCACGTGAGATCTCAGGCGACCCTGCCACTGAGAATCCGAACGCCAAGTATCCTCGTCTTTATTATGGAGGTAGCAGTAATAATAGTCAATCATCTTCTTTTTGGTTGTCTGATGGTAGTTACTTGCGTCTGAAGAATGTGCAAGTCTCTTATACACTCAAGAACCAATTCCTGAAAAAGTTTGGTCTTCAGAAAGCAGTAATTAGTATGATTGGAGACAATTTGGCAGTTTGGTCTAAAGAGAAGATGCTGGATCCTGCACAGGCGGGAGATAATGGAACAGTCTATCCTGTCCAGCGAGTGTATACTTTACAGCTTAATCTTTCATTCTAATATAACCTGACAATTATGATAAAATTTGGAAATTATAAAAGAGAATTCGGTTTTCTTGGCAGAATAGCCGCAATAACCGTTATTTTGGTTTCAAGCATTATGTTCGGTTCGTGCGAAAAATACTTGGACATTGACCAATATGTGTACGATCAGACCACACTGGACTCCATTTTCCTTTCCCGCTCCAGAACGGAAGAGTATATCAATGGAGCGGCTGCTCTTCTTCCCGATGAATCAATACTTATGAATGGTTGGGGATGGTCTTCTACATTGCCCAGTGGATTGGGCTCAGATGAAGCAATCGTTCCGTTTGTAACGAATGGAAATGCTATACTTTATGATGAAGTGAAAGAAACGAACTCATGGTTTAATCCGTGGCCCGATTGCTATAAAGGAATCCGTAAGGCCAACATCGTATTGGAGAATATATCCAAAAACCAGGAGCTTACCGAGATGGAAATGCGTGATTTCAAGGGAAGGGCTTATTTTCTGCGGGCTTACTTCTATTTCTATTTGGTAAGATTGTACGGGCCTGTGGTTGTACTTCCCGACCGTCCTTTCGATACGGACGAAGATGTAGCGTCAGTTTCATTCGAGCGTTCCACTTACGATGAGTGTGTAGAGAAAATCTGTGCCGACTTTGAAGAAGCAGCTAAATTGCTGCCTGCAAGTCGTATAGATGCATTGCAGTATATACCTACCAAGGGTGCTGCTTTGGCGTTCAAAGCTCGTATGCAGCTCTATGCTGCCAGCCCCCTTTTCAATGGTAACAGTTACTATTCCGATTGGAAAGACTCAGAGGGCAGGAATTTCATTGCCCAGACGGAAGACAAGGTTAAGTGGGGAAAAGCTGCCGCCACGTTCAAGCGGATTATTGATATGAATAAGTATGCCATTCATACTGTATCCAAAATAGTGAATGAAAAGGGTACAGGCACATTGCCTCTTCCCGAGACGGTATCTGATGCCGACTTCCCTGATGGAGCCGGAGGTATAGACCCCTATAAGTCATACAAGACGCTGTTTGATGGTACTTACCAGCCTGAGTTGGTTAAAGAATACATCTATTTTTCAAAAAATAATGGAAACTATATTCTTGTGACACCTTCCAAATTGGGGGGAATATCTTCATTTAGTGTTACTTTAGATATGATTGATGAATACCGGATGGCTGACGGTAGACCGTTTAGTGAAGCTACTCAGGCGGAAAAATCATGGCAGGCAGTGGGACAAGATAAAACATTCTCGTCAGATTATCTTCTTTCCGGAAACAGAGCTCATCGTGATGATGGTCGCGAGCCGCGTTTTTATGCGGCTATTGGTTTCAATGCTTGTATCTGGCCTACAACTTCCCACCGTGATGGTTTGTCAGCAGGTACCAGAAACTATGTTACCGACTATTACTACGGAGGTAGTGCATCTGATATGAATAATAATGATAACAGAACCAGGACCGGATATACCTGCCGGAAATATGTGCATCAGGATGATTGTATCTTTTGGAATGGAGTGGTAAAAGCGAAGACTTATCCGATATTCCGCTATGCCGAAGTATTGTTGGGGTATGTAGAAGCGATGAATGAAATGGAAGGTTCGTATACGGACGAAGATGGGCAGGTGACGGTTACTCGTGATGTGGATCAAATGGTGAAATATTTCAATCAGATTCGTTATCGTGCCGGTCAACCGGGAATCACAACTGCCGATGCAGCCGACCAAAGCAGGATGCGTGAACTAATTAAGCATGAAAGGTTGATTGAGTTTGCTTTCGAAAGTCATCGTTATTGGGATTTGCGCCGTTGGAAAGATGCCTATGACGCTTACAACAAACCCATCAGAGGATTGGATGTAAGTGCTCGCGAATCACAACGCGAACAGTTCTATACAGAAAGAATTTGGAATACAGAAAAAACCATGAAACGTATGTTTTCCAACAAGATGTATCTGTGGCCGCTTGACAGAAATGTGTTGAGAAAGAACGGTAAGTTGGTACAGAACCCAGGATGGAATTAAAATGAAAACAATAAAAGTTGATAATATGAAGAAAATAGCATTTTTTTCGATAACCTTGCTGTTGGCATGTATGGCGGGTTGCGACAATAAAATACCTATGGAAGAGAATTTATGGCCCGAAACGGTTTATCTGGTTGGGGCAAAGGATAAGATTATAAATAGAGATCTGAATATAGGTTATGAAAAAGATACCATATATGCATCGGTTGCCATCAGCGGTTCGCTGCCTACCAAGGAAGATATAACTGTTACTATTGAAGAATTTCCTTCTGGTATTGAAAGTTATAACCAGAAAGAACTTGGTTCGGATGATATAAAGTATCGTACGTTGACAAATGGTATCTATAGTTTTCCGCAAGAAAATGTGGTTGTGAAAAAGGGTGAAACCTATGGCACGTATCCTGTTCACATTGACCCATCCACTTTGCATATAGATTCGCTCTATATGATGGCGTTTAAACTTAGTGGAACATCTCGTTTTGAACTGGCTAAAGAAGATACAGTGGTGCTAATCCGTCTGAATCTGATGAATGACTATTCAGGGCTTTATTATATGGACGGTGTGATTAAGCCTGCTGATAATCCGAAGGATTCCGTTATCTATAAGTCGCCTCGCACGTTGCAAGCTGTAGTCGATGGTAACACTGTACGTATGTATCATCAAAAGAATGAATGGTCAAAAGGTGCTACAGACTACAGACCCGATTATTGCTTTAATATCACCGTAAATCCGGATAATTCAGTAACCTTGAAGTCTTGGGATAAGTTTAACCTTGTCAGTGGTGGCGGTAAGTATTATCCCGAAATGGAAGTGTACGATTTGTGGTATACTTTCAAAGAGGATGGTATGTTGAAGAAAACCCGGGGATTTGTGTATAAAGAGCGTAAGAACGATGATGAAGTACGCAAGATAAATGACTGGATGGAAGAAAATAGAAAGTACGATTATTAAAAGATTCTATTTTAAGGTAAAGTTAGATTGCATTTTTTATTACCATTAGTTTAAGAAGGTGGTGCTTCGTGAGAAGCACCATTTTCTGTAAATTATATAAAATCTATATCATGAGAACCTATTTTTTCTCTTTATTATTCCTGTGTATGCAAAATGTATTTGCACAAGCACCATTAGCAGTGGAAACGGATTCTATGAGTGTAGAAAACCTTTTTCTACAGCAAATGTCGCATTTCCCTCAGGAAAAGCTTTACCTTCAAATAGACCGTGGCATTTACATGTCCGGTGAAACCCTTTGGTTCAGGGCACATTTAGTAGATGCTCTTATGTTAAAGCAAGCTAATGCCAGTCGATATGTATATGTAGAGTTGGTGAATCCGTTGGGCAACTTGGTGGAGAGAGTGAAAATAAGACCGGACTCTTTGGGATGTTTTTACGGACATATTCCATTGGGTGAAGATCTGCCGGAAGGCAACTATTCTCTCAGAGCCTACACTTGGTTCATGCAGAATATAGGTGAAGAGTACTTTCCCCATAAACTGATTTATATATCCGATCCCGTATCTGAAGCGATATCTCCGGAAATCAGTTATTCTGCTGAAAACAACGACGTTCATGCGGAAATACATTTTCTCAGTAAACCGGACAACCGATCCGTCACTCCCACACAAGCCATTCTTTTCCCCGATGGAGACAGGGACAAAGAAGGAAAAGTCTTATCATTGGAAGGGGAAAATATCCATTACACTTTCAAGAAGAAGGAGATTCCTGCTTCGCGCACGTTTTTGTTACAGACAGTGTATGACGGAAAAATTTCCAATCGCTATTTCAGAATCCCCGAATTGAGTAAAACCTTTGATGTGGCTTTCTTCCCCGAAGGAGGTCATGCAGCTCAATCCACCACGATCAAAATGGCATTTAAGGCCATCGATGCAGATGGTTTGTCTACAGAGGTAGAAGGTCAAGTATTTGACGAAGAAGGTCAGGTATGTGCCGATTTCAAAAGCCAGCATTTGGGTATGGGGAGTTTTCGGATGTATTATGTTCCCGGAAAAAAGTATCATGCCGTTTGTAGTGACGGAACAGGTGTTTCCAAGCGTTTTGATTTGCCCGAACCTTCTCCGGATGCTATTTCCCTGAATACACTTTGGTCTAGAGATTATTTGCGGGTAAGTCTTTCCAAATCACCCGATACCCCATTGGGCACTTCGCTGACACTGGTGGCGCATTTGCGGGGCATCGTTCTGTATGCACAACCCTGGGATGATAAACAAAATTATGTTGACTTTGAAAAAGACTTTTTTCCGGCGGGCATCGTTCATTTTCTGCTGGTTGATGAAGGAAGAAACATTCTGAGCGAACGTTTAGTGTTTTCTCTGCAAAAAAGTGCACTGGCGCAGACTGAAGTCCGGCTTGACCGTGAAAACTACTTGGCAAGAGAGAAGGTAGATATGGATATACAGATTAAAGATATAAATGGAAACCCCATGTCAGGCAACTTCGCACTTGCAGTTGTTGACAGAACAGACGTGAAGCCGGATACCGTTTCCAACATTGTTTCCACCTTATTGCTCACTTCCGATCTTAAAGGACACATTGAGTCGCCATTAAGTTACCTGCAGGATAGCCGCAGTTCTTCCTATGCCCTGGATTTGCTGATGATGACACAAGGCTGGCGGAAATACAACATACCGGAGGTATTGAAAGGCAACGTAACCAGCGCATTGCCCTATAATTTGGAATTGGGCGACGAAGTTTCCGGTAAAGTAGAGGGCTTGTTTTCTGCATTGAAAGAGGGAAATATCTCTTTGCTCGCCCTTAAAGATTCACTCATCGGGACAGAACTGACGAAGCCTGACCGGAATGGGCGGTTTGTATTCGATAAACTGGAATATCCCAGTGGTACTCACTATATTGTCCAGGCGCTCAGCAAGAAAGGTTCTTCAAAAGTTTTTATCGAACTGGATCCTTATAAATCGTTTCCTGCTCCCCGAATCGGGTGTATTCCCCGCATTGAAAAGCCGCATATCGAGGAGAACTATATGGCAAAGATGGATCAGAAGTATACGATAGAAAATGGAATGAGAGTTTATAATCTGGCGGAAGTGATAGTGACAGGTAGAAGAGAGAGAGCTGTAAAAACGGAATCTCCTTTTTATTCGGTGGGAACTTCGAAGGTGCTGACGGAAGAGGATGTAAAAAAAGGACATTTTATTTCTACATACGACCTCTTGCGGCGTTTGCCGGGTATTACTATCACGAATAATGAAGTGCGTTATCGATTTGCTCCGGTCATGGTGTTGCTGGACAATGTTCCCGAAGAAAACTTTGATTTTGATAGGTTGGACGTGGATGACATTAAAGATGTTTTTTACTCCCCTGCCACTTCTGTCGGTCCTCTTTACGGGGCGGCTGCGGGAAATGGTGCCATAGTAGTCACTACGAAGAATGGGTTTGTACAGAAAAATAAAATGAATAGCAACATGCAGACTATTACGACTTTAGGTTATCAGCAAACTGTAGAATTCTACTCACCGGCGTATGACACGGAAGCAAAGAAAGAATCCGTCAAGCCAGACTTACGTTCTACGATATACTGGAATCCGAGCGTGCAGGTTGATGAATCGGGAACTGTTCAAGTCAGCTTTTATACAGCCGATTCTGCTGCCGATTATGGGGTAGTGATAGAAGGTGTTTGTACATCGGGTAATCTCATTTATTCAGGTGAAAAAGTAATATCGCGGCATAGCGATTCTTATTAATTTTTTGTTGAAGTAATTTAAATATATAGCTTATGAAAAACATTACAAACGTATTTTACGAATTTCTTATAGCTTTATGCTGTTTGATGTCTTCTTCCGCACTTTGGGCATGGGAAGATATGTCGATGCCTCGACTGCATGTTGAAGGCCGTTACCTGGTAGACCCGCATGGGAATAAAGTGAACCTGCATGGGTTTGCGCAGACCTATAGTCCGTGGTTCAATGAGATGGGGCAGAAGTGGGACAATTATGATGTGGAGAAATGCTTGAAATACAATCAAGGGTTGATTGATGACATTATGGCTGCCGGTTGGAAAATGAATTTTCTTCGATTACATATGGACCCGTATTGGTCAAATTCTCCGGGAATTCATGTAGAAGGAGAGAATGACATTTCAGCATTCGATTTCAATCGGTTTAAAAACTATCTTGATAGGGTATTTATTCCGATGGCGGAATATGCTGTCTCGAAAGGACTTTATGTAGTCATGCGTCCTCCCGGAGTATGTCCGGAAAAAATAGCTGTGGGAGATGAGTATAATCAGTATCTCATTAAAGTATGGACACACGTAGCCCAGCATCCGAAATTGAAGAATCATCCCAACATTATGTTTGAACTGGCCAACGAACCGATTAATATACTTGGTCCCGATGGTACTTATGGAGCCGGTTCGCAGGGACACTTCGATAAACTGAAAGAGTATTTTCAGTCGGTGGTAGATGCGATGCGTGCACAAGGTTGTGGTAACATTCTTTGGATACCTGGTCTGGGTTATCAAGGGTTGTATAAAGGGTTTGCCGTCAATCCTATCGAAGGAGATAACATCGGTTATGCGGTACATCTCTATCCGGGTTGGATGGGAAGTGATGGAGAAAATGGGGATGGTGGTTCCAGTACGGGAGGCTATGAACCTTTCCAGAAGGGATGGGATGATTCCGTAGCTCCGGTAGCATCATTCGCGCCTATCATGATAACAGAAATGGATTGGGCACCGTCAAAATATAACGCTTCGTGGGGGAAGGCTCATACCGGTACATTCGGTGGTCCCGGTTTTGGAGCAAATATGAAACATATTGTAGATAATTCGGGTAATGTAAGCTGGCTTATTTTTACGGGTGCTGATTTGTTGGCAAAATTTAAGGATGTACCGCCCGCCGAAGGAGAAGCATATACTTTCCTGACCGATCCGGAAGCCTGTCCGTGGCCTACCTATCATTGGTATCAGGAGTATGCAAAGGAAAATTATCCACGTCCTGATTTTACTTATCAGTCACATAGTGATAATGGGGATGGCACATACACTAATCCTGTTATATTCGGTGACTTTCCTGATCCGGATGTAATCCGTGTGGGTGATGTCTATTATATGGTATCCACCACCATGTACATTTTCCCCGGAGCCACCATTCTGAAATCTTATGATTTGGTGAACTGGGAGTATTGCTGTAATCCGTTGGAGCGCATAGAGGCATCCGATGGTTATAATCTTGAAAATGGTCAGAACCGTTACAGCCGTGGCCAGTGGGCAACAGCTCTTCAATATCACAACGGCAAGTTCTATCTCCTGTTTACTACACTGGATGAAGGTGGATACCTATTGACCACTACCGACATTGAAGGTGAATGGGAAAAGAAGAAGCTAAATGATGGTTTTTATGATTGCGGATTGCTTTTTGATAATGATAAAATATACGTAGTTTACGGTATCAACCAGCTTCGTATAGCCGAATTGGATGAAGATTTCAATAAAATTCCCGGCAGTGATAAGGATGTGGTTAAATGGTCTTTTCGCGAAGGGCTTGAAGGGAGCCGTTTGTATAAGATAGGTGAGTATTATTACATTTACTCTACGTATGGAGGATGGCCTGCTTTTCAAACTGTTTTCCGCTCCAAGGATATCTACGGACCTTATGAGGAAAAGAAGCTGATAGACGATGACAACATTCATCAGGGAGCTTTGGTAGAAACGCAGACCGGAGAGTGGTGGACTATGCTTTTCTATGATAAAGGTGCTTATGGACGATTCCCTAACCTGCAACCCGTAAAATGGGTGGATGGCTGGCCTGAAATAGGTGAGAACGGAAAAGGAGTCACTACCTATCGTAAGCCCGATGTTGGCAGGGAATACCCCATAAAGTCATTGCCTACCAATGATAATTTCAGGCATTATAAATTAGGACTGCAATGGGGATGGAATCATAATGCGGACAGATCAAAATGGTCGTTGACTGAACATGCCGGTTATTTGCGGTTGTATACGGCAAATGTTACCGACAGCCTGCATAAAGCCAAGAACACATTGACTCAGAGAATTCTGGGGTATCCTCAGGACTTGGAACATTCCTATGGCACGGTCAGGATGGAGATAGGCGAGATGCAGGAAGGCGATGTGGCAGGATTGGCAGTATTTCAGGACCCTTATGCGTTTATTGGCGTTAAAGTCATAGATGGGCAGAAGCGGTTGGTTTATACCACTGCCCCTGTAGTATCGTCGGCTGCAAAATCGGAGCAGATAGGAGAAGTGGTCACTGAACAGGTAATCTATTTGCGCGCTATTGCCAATTACAACACAAGTAGGGCAAGCTTTTATTACAGCCTGGACAACAAGACCTATACAAAATTTGGGGATGACCTGAACATGAAGTATGATCTGACGGTATTCACGGGTAATAAGTTCGCTATCTTTAATTATGCAACTGTCCAGACAGGCGGCTATGTAGATGTAGACTGGTTCTCTACCGAACCGGAGTTTGATGAAGCATTCTATTTTGACGACTCTTTTGAGGGGTATAGTGAAGAATCATTGACCTTAACCGAATTGACCATCAATGGAAAAGAAGAGCTCACTTTGCTTACCGGAAGTTCTTCTACAATTACAGTGAAAGGAATATATGCCGATGGTCATACGGAAGATATTACCATGGCGGCCGATTATGAAAATCAGAATCCGGATGTCATACGTGTAACTAACGGACGTATAATGGCTTTGCAAGATGGAGAGAGTGATATAATTATCAGTTATAAAGGCCCGTTGGGTGACCGTCAGTCTTTAAAGATTCACGTCACTTCTTCTACTTTTCCGCTAACCGCAGAACTGTTTAATCCCAATATTTGGGAGACCGGTTCTTTTGATGAGAATACACATACATTGGTGACCGGACAGTATGGTTTCGGTGGCTGGTGGTACGATAACGGTATTGATTTGTCGGAATATAAATACGTTGTGGCAAAAATAGGCAATGATAACTCAAACAACGGTGCTTCATTTCGTTTATTTGATGAGAATAGCTATTGGTCGGGAGCTGCTGAGTATGAAGTTAAGAACAGTAAGCAAGTGGTTGTTGATTTGAATAATATGTATAAGAGTAATTCTAAAGTGAAACTTGATCCGAGCCATATCTATGGTGTAGGTTTCTGGTCGTTCGGCGGCAGCCCTATTATTATCGATAAAGTCTATCTGACTAATTCCGATGATTACGAAGATCCTACGGGCATCGAGGATGTGACCGTGGATAAAGATCCTTTGGTAGATGTCTATACCATTACGGGAATCAAGCTTCGCACTCAGGTGCGCAGAAGTGAGGTGATCCGGGAACTGCCTGCAGGAATTTATATTGTAGGCAGAGAGAAGGTTGCCATATTGAAGTAATAACGATGATAAAATCTGATTAGTTTACATAAGTGAACAACTAACTTTTTAGAAAACATATTTATAAGGATGATATAATCCAGCCTACAGGTATTTATAACCCTGTTTTGAAAGGGCTACACCTTTTTGTCCGGATGGCTACACCCTTTTACTCTCATGGCTACACCTTTTCATATAAAGGGTGTAGTCATTCCAAAAGGATACTTTACCTGTCTCTTATACACATCTGACGCT